>OWIP01000259.1_pt1 | contig 41241 bp, 37 predicted proteins | sample 1732581 | NCBI WGS metagenome assembly OWIP01 (sample SAMN05065731, study PRJEB22554) | human gut metagenome | biome: ENVO:2100002; feature: ENVO:00000062; material: ENVO:00002003 | host: Homo sapiens | place: USA
CTACACTTCTAGCTTCGTCGGCAGCGTCAGATGTGTATAAGAGACAGGTATAAACTAATTTTCAACATCTACTTATTATGTCATATTACTCAATACAATGCTTTAGATAAAAATAATTAAAGCGTCTTTTATCAATCAAGAATAGTTTAGCTGGAGATATACATAACAGCTTGAAGTTTTTTGAATTACTTCCTGTTTTTATTCCATATGTTAAACTAATAATTGATTGTTTATGACTAGTGTAAAAGTAAAATTCAGTCCTTCATCCGTTATCCTTAAAGAGGGAACGGTTCATTATCAAATAATTCATCATTGTAAAGTACGGCATATCCGCACCGGTTACAAACTGTTTCCAAGTGAGTGGATTTCTGCTTCCGGTGAAATCAATGTCTCGGCAGGAAGTGGAGAAGGCCGAAAAAGCTATCTTGCTGCATTAAAAAATCAAATTGATAAAGACCTTTTCCGAATAAAGAAATGCATCAACCGATTGAATCAGGAAGACACCCCTTTCACTGTGGACCGTATAATAGAACTTTACACTGCTCCTGAAGGGAATTGCACTTTCCTTTTATATGGAAAAGAACTGCTGGTAGAATTGAGGCAGATAGGTAAGGTACGCACAGCCGGCACCTATCAGAATGCCTTGAACAGTTTTGAGCGGTTTCGGGGACACCGGGGCGATATCCCATTGGATGAAATGGATTCCAATCAGATGATAACCTATGAAAGCTGGCTCAAAGGAACCGGTGTCTGTCCGAATACCAGTTCGTATTATATGCGTAACCTCAGGGCCATTTATAACCGGGCCGTGAGTGAAGGGCTTGTTGTTCAACGAAATCCCTTCAAGCATGTCTATACCGGCATAGACAAAACGAAGAAACGGGCGGTTTCCCTCAGCGTGATTCGAAGAATACGGGATTTGGATCTTAATAAGAAGTCTCTCATTTTTGCCAGAGACATCTTTATGTTCAGTTTTTATACACGTGGAATGTCCTTTGTGGATATGGCATTCCTGAAAAAGAAAGACCTCCAGAATGGAATCTTGACCTATCGGAGAAAAAAAACCGGTCAGCAATTGTTTATCAAATGGGAAAAGCCCATGCAGGAACTTATTGATAAATACAATACCTCTGAAACTTCCTACCTGCTACCAATTATTCAGAACAATGGTGTGGACGAATGGCATCAATACCAAAATGAAGCGCACCGTATCAACAGAAATCTGAAACACATTGGCAAACAAATAGGTTTAGGTATTCCACTTACCACCTATGTTGCGCGCCATGCTTGGGCCAGCATCGCTCAAAGTAAAAATGTTTCTTTGCCTGTCATCAGTGAGGCACTGGGACATGATTCGGAGCAAACCACCCGAATTTATCTTGCCTCTTTAGATGCATCTATTGTAGACACGGCAAATAGTCTCATTTTGATGTCTATATAAATAAATACCGAAAAAGGTACATATCTTCTTAAGAGAAGTACATCTTTTAGTTATAAAGCGATAATAACTTGATAAACAAAGTCATGTTAGAGGATATATGGGGATGATTGTTTTTCATTTTACGCATTATGTTGAAGATTCTTAAAAATAAGTAGTAAAAAAAGTTCGCTTTATGCCTTGATTTTTAGATTTTTTCGTACTTTTGCAAACGAAATATACTTCTCTTAAGAAGATAAAGTGACTATCGCTACTCTTTCAAGTTCATTATATAGATGTACTTCTCTTAAGAAGAGTAGTATGTTTTAGTATAAGTGAACACTTGCCTTTTAGAATAGCGATGCAAGGGATGATTAAAGGAATAAAAGATTCCTACTTTTGGAAAGTATTTTGTAACTGCTTGATTATTAATAAATAGAATAATCGTGCAGGATTGGTGATATTTGCCTGAACTAAAGTATATCAATGGGAAATACTGAATACGCACAATGGTATGTCATGCGTGATTTAAAACGGTGTAATGCTAAAAAGCCGGCATACAAACAACTGCAAGAAGCAGGAGTAAAGGTATTTGTCCCCTTGAAGTGGCAAATCATTTTGCAAAAGGGTAAAAAGGTGCGTGAGAAAGTTCCGGTCATTCAAGATTTGCTCTTTGTTTATGATTCCCGTCAGCATTTGGACTCCATTGTGGAAAGAACCAAAACGCTTCAATACCGTTGGTTGCGGAATACGTTTCGGGAACCTATGACTGTGTCTGATTTGGAAATGGACAGATTCATGCAAGCCGTCAGCAGTTCCGATTCACCCAAATATTATTTGCCGGAAGAGATAACCCCTCAGATGTGCGGACGTAAAATTCGGATTATAGGAGGCTCTCTCAACGGATATGAGGGCTGTTTGCTTAAAATACGAGGCAGCAAGATAAAACGCTTGCTTGTCGAATTAAAGGGTTATCTCGCTGTTGGTGTGGAGGTTCTTCCTGAATATATTCAATTTGCCTGATACGATATTTATGACTGTTATTTCAAATGTAATGGACAATCCTAGAGCCTTTTGGGTTGTCAACTCCTTGTTTGTATTCGCCTTGAGCGTATTTTGTGCCGGCGTCTTGATTCCACAAATCTTGTTGATATCATTTCGTAAGCGTCTGTTTGATGTGCCTGATGAACGGAAGATCCATCAGGGAGTAGTACCCCGTTTAGGAGGGATAGCCTTCAAACCGGTTGTCTTTTTCTCGGTGGCACTTGCTTTGGGACTCAGTATGTTGTTGGGATACGGTCAGCTTCTTGGTAATATCGGCAGTGAAAGCCGCCCGTTGGCATTCGGCTTCTGTACCATTATGATGCTTTATTTGGTTGGTATGGCTGATGACCTGATTGGTATCCGTTACCGTGCCAAGTTCGCCATACAGATTATTTGCGGATTACTGGTCATTGCAGGCGGGCTGTGGATCAATAACCTGCACGGTTTGCTGTTTATTCACGCTCTTCCTGAATGGATTGGATACCCCATTACCTTATTCGCCGTGGTATTTATTATCAATGCCATCAATCTGATAGATGGGATAGACGGATTGGCTTCCGGGTTGTGTGGAGTGGCTATGCTTTTTTATGGATTGGTATTTTTTATAATAGGCGAATACATTTATGCCCTGCTCGCTTTTGCGACACTTGGAGTGCTCGTCCCCTTTTTCTATTATAACGTATTTGGAGATCCTGCCAAAAAGAACAAAATATTCATGGGGGATACCGGCAGCTTGACGATTGGCATGATGACTTGCATTTTAAGTCTGAAACTGCTTGACGGGTTTCCGGTAAATCCCTCTATGCAACAGCCTAATGCTTTCTTTTTAGCCTATTCACCGCTTATCATTCCCTGTTTTGATGTGGTACGGGTTTATTTGCATCGTGTGCGAAACGGAAAGAATCCCTTTTTGCCAGATAAGAACCATATCCATCACAAAATGCTTGCTGTTGGCATGAGACAGCGTACAGTTATGATTGCCATTGTACTGGTATCTGTCTGTTTTACACTGTGCAATATTCTGCTTTCACGTTATATAAATGTAACCTTGCTTTTAATACTGGACATCTTTATATGGACCTTGGGTAATCTATGGTTAACCCGGAGAATCCATATAGTTCATTCGAAACTATAGTTTTATATCAATATGAATTTTTGCAAAAATTTAATTGGGGCAATATTACTCCTGTTTTTAGGAGCTTGCTCAACTTCAAAAGAAGTCACTTATTTTCAAGATTTACGTCCGGGCGAAAGCGAATTGGCGCTTACTGCTCTGGTAGAGATTAAGATTCAACCGAAAGACAAATTGTCTATTTTAGTCAACAGCCAGGATTTGCGCCTGACCAACCTGTTTAACTTGCCGATTGTTTCTCAACAGATTGGCATGGAGGGTTCTTCCGGTTCTAATCGTGGTGTGTCCGGTTATACGGTAGATTCCAAAGGGAACATTGACTTTCCCGTGTTGGGAGAAATTCACATAGCCGGTATGACCCGTGAAGAGGTGGCTGCCTATATTAAGAAAGAGCTACAGTCGCATGATTTGATTAAAGACCCTGTCGTTACGGTGGAATATATGAATCTCAGCGTAGCCGTAATGGGTGAAGTGAACAATCCCGGCCGTTTTAGTATCGACAAGGATAACCTTACAATCCTGGATGCCTTAAGCCAGGCGGGAGACCTCACTATCTACGGAAAGCGGGAAAAGGTATTGGTGTTGCGTCAAGAAGAAGGAAAACAACGGGTTTATGGAGTCAATCTTTGCTCTGCCGAGCATCTTTACACTTCGCCTGCTTATTATCTGCAACAGAATGATGTGGTATATGTGGAGCCTAATGCTACCAAAGCCCGTCAGTCTACCGTAAACGGGAACAATGTGCGCAGCACCTCTTTCTGGATTTCCCTGGCTTCTTTATTGACCTCCATCGCTGTACTTATCGCTAAATAAAAAAGAGAAATGGCTACTATTCAGAATAAATCAACAGTACAAAATACGCAGGATTTCATTACCATACAGGATTTATTTTACCTCTGTCTCAACAAATGGCACTGGTTTGCCATTTCATTGGCCTTATGTTTGGGGGTTGCGACCTTTTATCTGTTGAGAACCCCATCGGTATATGTCAGGACTGCCTCTATTTTGATTAAAGACGATTCCAAAGGGAAATCTTCTTCTACGGATATGGAGTCTTTTTCCGATTTGGGACTGTTTACGACCAACACCAATGTCTATAACGAGATGGGAACTTTGAAGTCTCCCGACATCATGCGTGAAGTGGTGTCTCGATTGCATTTGGAAATGAATTATCAGACAGACGGACGTTTTCATAAACAGACTGTGTATGGAAACCAACTTCCTGTCCAGGTGGTGATTCCTAATCTTTCCGAGAATGAATCCGCAACTTTCGAACTGCATCTGGCAAAGGATGGTGCAGTGGAATTATCCTCTTTTACACGGAATGGAACAGAAATAGAAAATGATGGTTTTGTGAAAGGCAATTTGAATGACAGTATTCAAAGCCCCCTAGGCCCTATTGTCGTTATTCCATCGGCTGCCTATTCAGATAAAACGGTAAGCACAATTTATGTAACCCGCCAGTCTTTGTCTGCGGCATCAGCTGGCTGTTCTGCTCGCTTGAATATATCCCAGAACGATGAGAAGTCCAATATCATCACGTTGTCTTTCCAGGATGTGTCCACCCAACGGGCGGAAGATGTGCTCAATACCCTTATATCCGTTTACAATGAGAACTGGGTAAGGGACAAGAATCAGATAGCGGTTAGTACATCCATGTTCATCAATGAGCGTTTGGGTGTGATTGAGGGTGAGCTTGGCAATGTGGATGATGATATATCTTCTTTCAAAAGTGAGCATTTGCTGCCGGATGTACAGGCGGCGGCAAATATGTATATGACTCAAGCCAATGAAGCCAATGCTGCAATTCGTGAATTGAACAACCAGGCATATATGGCCCGATACATAAAGAACTATTTGACCAATGAAAACAATAAACATCAGTTACTCCCTGCCAATTCCGGCATTGAAAATGCAAGCCTTGCCACACAACTGAATGAATATAATACCAAGTTATTGGAGCGCAATAGCTTGGTGTCTCACAGTAGTGTCAAGAACCCCTTAGTCAGGGAAATGGACAAGTCGTTGGATGATATGCGAAGCGCTTTGATCACTTCCATTGACAACCAAATGGTAGCTTTGCGTGCACAAATCAGAAGTTTGGAGGCCATTGGGGGACAGGCTACTTCGCAGATTGCCTCCAACCCGAAGCAATCCAAATACCTGCTTAGCGTGGAACGCCAACAAAAGGTGAAGGAGTCACTTTACCTATATCTGTTACAAAAACGTGAGGAGAACGAGCTTTCTCAGGCATTTACGGCCTACAATACCCGTATTATAACAAAGCCTGGAGGAAGCATGATTCCTACCGCTCCCGTAAAGAAGAACATTTTCCTGGTGGCTTTTGCCTTGGGTATATTGATACCGGTAGTCATTGTGTTCATGCGTGAAAACATGAATACCCGTGTTCGTGGAAGAAAAGACCTGGAGGGCTTGAGCGTTCCTTTTATCGGAGAGATTCCTTTGTCTATACGTGGTAAGAAAAGAGTAAAATCACATGAGGCACATACCATTGTGGTTAAAGAAGGAAGCCGTGATATTATGAATGAGGCTTTTCGTGTCTTGCGTACCAATCTGGAATTCATGATTGGCAAAGATCAATCCTCCAATGTGATTGTAGTTACCTCGTTCAATCCGGGCAGTGGAAAATCGTTCTTGACCATGAACATAGCCATGAGTCTTGCCATTAAAAATGAAAAAGTATTGGTTATTGACGGCGACCTTCGCCATGCCTCTGCTTCAGCTTATATCCATTCGCCCAAAATTGGTTTGAGTAATTATTTAGGAGGACAAATCGACAAACTTTCGGATATTATTGTTACGGACGAGCAGCACCCTTCATTCAGTTTCATCCCTGTCGGCACTATCCCCCCCAACCCGACCGAACTGTTGTTCGATGACCGTCTACAGAAAGCAATCCATACCTTAAAGCAGCAATATGATGTTGTATTGATAGACTGCCCGCCAGTTGAATTGGTGGCCGATACGCAAATCATAGAGAAACTGGCCGACCGTACCGTTTTTGTGGTACGTGCAGGCTTGCTGGAACGCAGCATGCTTCCGGAGTTGGAAAACATCTATCGAGAAAAGAAATACAAGAATATGTCTGTAATCCTCAATGGGACGGAAGGCTCTGGCGGACGTTATGGTTATCGTTACGGCTATCAGTATGGTTATGGAAGCGGTTCTTATTATGGAAACAATGACAGGTCTAAGTAATCATGTGGTTGTTTCATAAAACAACAGTCCTTTCTCGAAGTGGCTTACTCAAAGGTATGGTGGATTGCCATAGTCACCTGCTTCCCGGAGTAGACGACGGTGTACAATCTATGGAAGAGTCTCTGCAAATTTTGCGGGAAATGGAGCAACAAGGGATTCGTAGAGTATGGCTCACACCCCACATCATGGAAGACATCCCCAACGAGACCCTTGCGCTGCAGCGTAAGTTCTGGGAACTGTTGCAGCAGTACCGTGGTGCGGTGGAGCTGAAGCTTGCTGCGGAATATATGCTCGATAATCTTTTTGAAGAGCGATTGGAGAAAGAGGATTTGCTTCTTTTGGAAGAAGGAAAACGTTTTTTGTTGGTGGAGACCTCCTACTTCAACCCTCCGATGGATCTTTTGTCCGTTCTGCAACGCATTCAAAAGAAAGGTTATTATCCTTTGCTGGCACATCCGGAACGGTATGAATATATGCAGAAGGAAGACTATAATACTTTGAAAGAGGAACATATTTCGTTTCAGTTGAATCTGCCGTCACTGGCAGGTATGTATGGAAAGCATGTACAGAAAAAGGCGGAAGATTTGTTGAAAGCCGGAATGTATGATAGGATGGGGGGAGATACACATTCGGCAGCTTCTTATCAAAGGTTTTTGCAAGGTGAAATTTGTAAGAATATAGTTGGTTTCATCTTACGTCAAAAAGAATAGAAAACTTTGTACATTTATGAAAATCTCTATTGATAATCATTCCTATTATAACTTCAAAGAGATAAGAGGATATATTAATTTCATGCATCATCCGTCTGAATTATTGAAGAATACTTTGGAAGATTTCTTTTCGGTAGAAGTGAATTATAATTTTTCACCTTTACTGGATAATGATTTATTGGCATTGATACAAAACAATCCTAAGCGAAATGTTTATGTCGATAATAATAACCAAGTATCCTTATTGATTACTGTTAATCCTATTTCGGACGCACATTATTTATTTGTCATTCAGTTGAAAGGAAATAGTATCGGTTTAGAAAATCGCCCAAAGATCTTTAATGTAATGGCTTCATGTATTTCAAAATCATTAACAGAATCTTATGCAGACTCATTTACTAAAGCAATTTGGCTTTTGGGAGATGTTCTGATAAAACGATTTATTTCCCTTTTTGTTGGGAAGGGAGTTTACAATTCTTACAAAATCCATAGTAGTATTGACTTTTTTACAAGGTTGCGTTCCACTACGTTTGAAGGAAAGTATTTTTCATCCGGTCTTATTGTTACAAAGTCAATTTATGATTATAAGGACAGCTCAAACAATCATTTTGGAATTTTACAATCGTTGTATACATGTAGTAAACTGTTTTCTCGTATCGATACTCGCTATTGGTATTTGGTAGATGGGTACTCCTCTTTCTATTTGACCGATTTGAAGAAAGATATTCATTATGTGTTTATCAATTCGGATACTGATCCGAGTTATTTAAATCGTGTGTTGTTAAAAAATGTATTAATGGGTTCTGATTTACTTTTTCGTGTGGAAAATGGTAGAGATTTGTCGATTGTGACATCTAAAGGATACGAATTCATCCATCAGGAAAACGTGTGGAGGTTCAGGAATTATGATATGCTTCAGGCTTTGATTCAAGCAAAGGTAAAATTATCAGATTCAGTGTACAACTCTTTACTATATTATGTATTATATTGTTCGAAGCATGATATCAGTTCGATTATTTGGGTTCCGGCATACATTTCGAAAGTCCAACCTCTTTTGAAGTCTTTCCATTCCTTTACTCGTAGTTCATTCAATATTATGGATCGTAATTACAGCGGATTAGTAAAGCGGATGATGTCAAGTGATGGAGCTACTATTATATCTGTTGATGGTACTGTTAAATATTATGGTTGTATTGTCAATATGGATTCAGCAAAAGTCAATGCGGTGAAAGGAACCGGAGAAACTGTAGCCAGTTTATTAGCTTCCAATGGAGTAGCCTTTAAGATTTCTCAAGATGGAACTATTAAAGTATTTCTAAATGAGGGTAAAGGGGGATGTATTAAGTTTTAAGTGGATGTTGTCAATGCCATAGTTATAGTCAAATAGAAATATATTTCGAAAAAGTGTTAATCTTTTAAATATAAACGAGATAGATTTGCCTAGTTTCATTTTGGAATTCTGTTAGGCTATAAAGTCAAAACTAATTAATAAATAAAACTTGATTTAGAGCACACTTATGTGCCCTTTCAAAGGAAGATACCTTAAATAGAGTGCTTACGATTGATAATATGCTTTCGGTATAACACATGAAAATTTAAGAATTAGAGATAACATAAAATCAATTTATTAAAAATGGACGACATAAAAATTGCCGTAATAGGCTTGGGTTACGTAGGGCTGCCTCTTGCCCGACTGTTTTCAACTAAGTTTACCACTGTTGGCTTCGATATGAACCAAGCACGTGTAGATGCTTTGATGACCGGTCATGATGCAACACTCGAAGTTGATGATTGTTTGCTTCAGGAAGCTATTGCCAATGGTTTCAAGTGTACAACTGATTTGGAAGAAATTCGCGATTGTAATTTCTACGTGGTAGCAGTTCCCACTCCGGTTGACGATAACAATCGCCCCGATCTAAATCCGCTTTGGGGTGCCAGTGAAACTGTAGGAAAGGTCATTTCGAAAGGTGACATTGTAGTTTACGAATCGACAGTTTATCCCGGTGTGACCGAAGAAGAGTGTCTTCCCGTTGTAGAGCGTGTGTCGGGTCTGAAATTTAATGAAGATTTTTTTGCCGGTTATTCGCCCGAACGTATCAATCCGGGAGACAAGGAGCACACGGTGGAGAAAATCAAAAAAGTGACTTCTGGTTCAACTCCGAAAATAGCCGATATTGTAGACAGTGTGTATAATGCCGTATTGATAAATGGAACGCATAAAGCTCCTTCAATCAAAGTGGCCGAAGCTTCGAAGATTATCGAAAATTCACAGCGCGATGTGAACATTGCCTTTATGAACGAGCTTGCCAAGATTTTCAATGCTATGGGTATTGATACGCATGATGTGATTGAAGCAGCAGCAAGTAAGTGGAACTTCATTAAGCTCAACCCTGGACTCGTAGGTGGTCATTGTATAAGTGTTGACCCTTATTATCTCATTCAAAAAGCACAGGTATATGGTGTACTTCCACGCATTATGTTTTCTGCTCGCCGTTTGAATGATGGTATGGGGGCATACGTGGCTAACCAAACCATCAAATGCATGAACAAAAAGGGTGTGATGGTGAAAGATGCCAAGATATTGCTGATGGGGGTTACCTTCAAAGAAAACTGCCCCGATGTGCGCAACACCAAAATTGTAGATATTTATACTACTTTGCAGGAGTATACCAACAATGTTACGGTGTACGATCCTTGGGCCAATGCAGATGTGGTAAAACATGAATATGGCATAGATATAACTACCGAACTTCCCATCGAAAAGTTTGATGCCGTCATCATGGGTGTAGCTCACAAGCAGTTCCTTAGTCTGGATGTAAAATCGCTTGTCAAAGAAGGTGGAGTTATCTACGATGTAAAAGGTCTGTTGCCTCGTGATATTGTGGATGGAAGGTTGTAAACAAATAAAGTTGAAATAATTTAGGGTTCTACCGTAATTAGTGTAAGTTAACAATCTCGAAACGTTAAACCGTTAACATTTTTCAGGCTTCCCTAAAAGAGAAACACCTCAAAAAGCCGTACACGGCTCTATATTTATATCTCTAATGAGGGATGAACTTTAAAGCACTTTATGTTAACTCACACTAAATCCCGCAGAACCTAATTTAGTTATAGGAGATGCGGTTAAGTGTATCCTTTTTATTACAATTTTTATTTAACAGATTTCAGTTATAAAACCAGGATTTAAATCAAATTGTGATGTATTATTCAACTGTATTAAAATGCTAAATAGGGACTTGTCTGATGCGATAAATAGGTTAAGAATGCCTTTGGCTTTTTTAGTTGTTTGCGTACATGCTGATTTTACAAAAAAATTTTCTTACGCAGGCAAGCAAGTTAATTGTGCATACGATATCGGTTATCATATTGTTAATTTTATCTCTCACACTTTGGCAGATATAGCTGTACCTCTTTTCTATTTAATATCAGGTATGTTGTGCTTTTATTCAATCAGAAGGCATGGATATCGCAGTCTTCTCGAAAAAAAGTCTACAACATTATTATTGCCATATATTATTTGGAATTTGATTTTTTTTATAACCTTTTCGCTGATAAAGATTATACAGTATATGAGTTTATTAAAGGATTTTGGTTTTTACCTAGGGGGGGGATTACAGGAGTATTAACACAACCATGGGATGGTCCATTATGGTTTCTTAGAGATTTAATGGTCATTTTTCTTTTGACTCCAGTAATAATTTTTATACTTCGAAAAATGGGTTTCTTGTTTATTTGTACTGTCTATTTTATATATGCAACCAAAACAATCTCTTGGTATATTTTCCCAGGTTTTAGTATAACTTGCCTATTAATGTTTTCTTTAGGTATATATTTACAAATGATAGATTGTAATTGGTTCGATAAAATCAAAAAAAGATGGTTGGAATTATTAGTCATCACAATTGTATGTATGGTTATAACTTATCTTTATTCTGTGATTGAAAAAGATACAACAAGTCTTTTTTACAATTTATTACATTCTACATATATTCTGTTGGGGGGAAGTGCAGCATTAGCAGTTGTTGGTATTTCTAAAAAGGCATATTTTATGGAAAAGTGGGGGAGGAATACATTTATAGTGTTTGCAAGTCATAGTTTATTTTTGACCTATGTTATAAAAGTTATAATGCTTCCTTTTGGTTATGATATTAATAATATAGAAACAGTATTCATTTATCTTTTTTCTTGCCTTGTAACATATGCTATTTCATTTGTTTTGGGTGAAATAATAAGTAGAAATGCTTGGTTGATTAAATTGTTAACAGGTGGAAGATAAAATCGTTAGATCAATGCCAAAAATTAAGAAAGTAGCATCCAATACAATCCTTTTGTATATTCGTATGCTGTTTGTTATGGGAGTATCTTTATTTACATCCAGAATAAATATACAGGCATTAGGGCTGGAAGATTATGGACTGTTTAATATTGTTGCTGGAATAATAGGTTTGGTAACCTTTCTTAATTCCGCTTTGGGGACATCATCATCTCGTTTTATTACAATTACATTAGGAAGAGGTGATATATCAGATTCTAAATTATTATTTAGTACGATATATAAAGTGCATTTTCTGCTTGGTGTAATTGTAATGTTTATTGCAGAGATTATAGGAATATATTTAGTAAATGAGGTTCTTTCTATTCCTGCAAATAGATTATTTGCTTGTAATGTTATATTTCAATGTTCCATTGTGATTATGTTTATTAATTTAATAAATATACCGATGACGGCTTCCATTATAGCACATGAAAGATTTAATATTTTTGCATATATTGGTATTTATGAAGTTATTGCGAAGTTATTATCATCTTATTTGTTGTTTGTTTGGTTATATGATAAACTGATTTTGTGGGGGGTACTTAATCTTTTGATATCAATTTCTTTATGTGTCTTTTATTTATTATATGGAAAGAAAAGATTTGATGAATTTTCTATAAAAGAAGGATTTGATAAAGTAATAGCAAGGCAGATAACTTCTTTTTCGTTTTGGAATTTATTGGGTTCTTTATCTATTGCTTTAAAGAATTCAGGTGTCAATATAGTTTTGAATATTTTTTTTGGTCCTCTTGTGAATGCTGCAAATGCGATTGCCTATCAAGTTAATAACGCAATAACTAACTTTTCTGCAAATTTTACTACAGCTATAAATCCTCAAATATTCAAGACTTTTGCACAGGGAAAATATCAAGAAACAGAGACGTTGGTACATTGGGGAGGTAAATTGTCATTCCTTTTGGTCGCCATATTAGGATTGCCATTGATATTAGAAATAGAATATGTTTTGAATATTTGGTTAAAGGAGTATCCTGTTTATACGCCAACGTTTTGTAAGTTGATTATTATTTTGTCTTGGATTGAAAGTTTCAATTATTCAATAGGGACTGCTATTCAAGCAAGTGGTAAAATTAAAGCTTATCAGTTGATTGTAAGTGGATTATCTTTGTTTAATTTACCTCTTACTTATTGCGCTTTTAAGTTAGGAGCAAATTCTTTTGTAGCTTTGGAAATAGCTATAGGAATATCAATAATAACACTCATTGCTCGGATTTTTTTTATCAAAAAAATATTAGGGTTTAGTAGGGTGTTTTATTTAAAAAATGTCTTGGGTTCCTCATTTCTTATGATTGTAACAGCTTTGTTGATATGCCTGTTTATGCAATCGAATATGGAAAAGTCCTTGTCTCGATTTATTTTTATTTCTTTCTTATCCACGATTTGTAATTTATTGTTTTTCTATTTGTTTATAGATAAAGAATACAAAACACAAATCAAATCAATGCTTATAAAAAGAATTAAAAGAATATGAAACGATTTATAGAATGCCTTGTTCCAGATAGTTTTTGCAATTTTAAATGTTCATATTGTTATGTGCAACAACAAGCTCGAAAATCAAAAAAACGGATATATACACAATATTCTCCATCTTATATAGCAAAAGCTCTTTCGCCTGATAGGTTAGGTGGTGTAAGTTATATAAGTATTACTGGGTTGGGAGAAACATTAATCCAAGAAAAAGTTGTTCAGATTGTGCATGAAATATTGAAGACAGGAAATTATGTAAATATTACTACAAATGGAACCTTGGACAAGCGTTTTGAACAATTACTTGATTTTGATAAAAATTTACTTCGTCATTTAAATATTTCTTTTAGCTGTCATTATGTTGAGCTTAAAAAGCATAATATGGTTAATCGTTTTTTTTCTAATATAGACAAAGTTAGATCTGCAGGATGTTCTTTTGTTTTGCAAATCAATTTAGTTGATGAGTATCTTCCTTATTGGGATGAAATCAAATCTGTTTCATTGGAACGTGTTGGGGCGTTACCTCAAGTTGCATTAACGAGAAAGGAAAATTATCCTGGGTATAGAATAATGACTGATGGTACAGTCGAAAACTATGTAAAGAAAGGGCGTGAAATGGAATCTCCGTTGTTTGAATTTACATTGCGTAATTTTAATAAACAGCAGAACGGATATTGCTATGCTGGTAGTTGGGCTGCAACATTGGATTTGTATACAGGTAAAATGACAGCTTGTTATGGACAAGGAATACATCAAAATATATATCATGACTTGAATGCCCCAATAGTTTTTAAGCCATTAGGTTGTTGCTGTGCAGATTATTGTGTAAATTCTTCTCATTTTCTGTCGTTGGGAGTTATACCTCAAATTTCTACACCTTCGTATGCAGAATTGAGAAATCGAGTAATAGCAGCTTGGTATAATGAAGAATTAGAATCGTTTTTATCAAAAAAATTAAATGGGGAGAATGAACGTGTAAAATATGAGAGATTATTTTCGTTATGTATCCCCTACATGAGGAGAGTGAAAACTTTTTTAAGAAGATGGTATTTAAGAATGAATAGGTTAAGAAAATGACGAGTGCAGAAAAAGTAGCTCAACTGAGAGCATTGTTGTGTGACACTTTATTACCTTTGATTAACAATGATTATATCTTTCTTGATATTCCGTATTATAGTAATCCTGGAGATACTTTAATATGGGAAGGGACAGAATGTCTTTTGAAAGAATGTTCATATAAATGCTTGATGAAAACAGCTGAAGAATGTTTTAAATTCCCTAAATTGAGAGAAAATACAATCATATTATTGCAAGGAGGTGGAAATTGGGGGGATTTATGGGATAGACATCAAAAGTTTAGATTAAAAGTAATCCAAAAATACAAGAATCACCGAATAATTATTTTACCCCAATCAATATATTATAAAGAATTGGATAATTGGGAAAAAGATGCCACAGAACTATTCAAGCATCCGGATTTGCATATATGTGTAAGAGATATGCCAAGTTGCGAACTTGTAAAGGATAAAAACATCAAGAATGTATATTTACTTCCAGATATGGCGTTTTGTATTAATTCTAAATATCTTCTACAGTTTGAGAGGTCTAATAATGGACGAGTGCTTTGGGTAAAAAGACAAGATTCCGAAATGCCAGATTACAGTCATTTGAAGATTGATGTAGATGATACTACTTTGGATATACAAGATTGGCCTACAATGATGTCGTATGATTTTGTTCAGATTAACTTTTATCGAATTTATAATCGCCGTAATTTCCTTTTGCAAGGTCTGACAGATTTATATGCTGATAAAATTTTGAGACCGCATATAGTTAAAGAGGCTGTCAGGTTTATTTCTCAATATAATTACATCTATACTTCGCGTTTGCATGTAGCTATTTTATCTGTTTTATTAGGTAAACCTTTTACTTTAATTGATAATTCTTACGGAAAGAACTTGAATTTGTATAAAGCTTGGTTGTCAGATATTGACACCATAAAATTAGAATCATGAAGATATCTATAATTGTTCCAATATATAACGTAGAAGAATATATATTGAATTGTTTAAGTTCTATAGTCAACCAAAAAAAAATAGTTCATTCTGTTGAATGCATATTAGTTGATGATCACGGACAAGATAATTCAATGCAACTTGCCAAACACTTTATTGAGGAATATAGTGGGGATGTTGAATTTAAAATTGTGGTACATGAAAGAAATAGGGGGCTTTCTGTTGCAAGAAATTCAGGATTAAGCGAATGCATGGGTGATTATATCTTATTTCTTGACAGTGATGACACTTTACCTGAAGATAGTTTATATAATTTGTCAAAACCGCTTGAGTTTTACCATTATGATTTTGTATTAGGTCAGATTAATACAATGGGGCTTGTATCAGAATCACCATCACTCTTTTTGGATGAAGGAGAATATATGGGTAATGAAGTTGTTCGCGAAACTTATCTTAATCATAAATGGTATATGATGGCATGGAATAAATTGTGTAATACCAATTTTCTAAGAAAAGCTCATCTATATTTTGAAGAAGGTTTAATTCATGAGGATGATTTGTGGAGTTTTATGTTGTCATTACGAGCTGACAATTTTTATGTAGTCCGCAAATCTACTTATAATTATATAATAAGAGGGAACTCTATTACAACTGCAAAAAAGCAAATCGTACATATTGATTCCTATTTGACTATAGCAAATAAAATTGCTGATTATATACAAGCATATAGCTTAAAATCAGAATATGTTCTTTTTTGCCATCAATACATACTTGGTACTTACGTGTATTTGCGTCGTCTTGGGTTTATAGAAGGTTATAAAAAATACAAAGAAATTATAAAGAATAAACTTTATGTAAACTATTATAAAATAATATTAAAACAAGAAGTATCACCTTTAGTTTTTAAGGCTAAATTGGCTCAATATCCACCAATAGTTGGATATATTGGTTTCAGAATATTATTTTCTATAACTTCAATAAAAAGGAAATTCAGATTATTATGATTTGTTCCTGTAATTATTTGAAATAAAATGAAGCACATACTATATATAGGTATATACAACGAGGGATCTACCTCTAAGATGCGAGCTGATAAGCTTAAAGGCATTCTTTCTGATTGGAATATGAATGTGATAAACACGGATATTCCTAAACGGGCGATGTGGCGTGTGTGGCAGTCTATCGGCTTTCGTTATAAAAAAGGGCCTTTGATAAATAAAGTCAATCGTTATGTGCTGAATAATTTGGAAGATAAACATTACGATTTGATATGGGTGGATAAGGCTATCTACCTGAAAAAGCAAACTGCTTTGCAGTTGCGACAGCATGCATCTACCTTAGTGCATTTTACGCCTGACCCTGCATTTTCATTCCATCGTTCGGATTTGTTCTATGAGAGCATGCCTTTGTATGATTACATGATCACTACAAAAAGTTTTGAAATGGAAGACTTCATTAGAATTATGGGCAGTAAGGATAAAGTTCTATATGCAACTCAAGGTTTTGATAAGGCATTACACCGTCCACTCGTAGAATGGGAGAAGAAAAAAGGAGTCGCTTTTATCGGACATTACGAAGAAGAAAGAAGGATGCCTATAGTAAAGCTGTTACAAAGTGGAATAGATGTGACGCTGGCCGGAATAGGTTGGGATAAGTTTGTCAAATCTTACCCTTCCCCCTGTCTGAATTATTTGGGACATGGTGTATTTGGCGAAGATTATGTTCGTGCACTCAGTGGTTGCTTGTATGCTTGGGGTTCTGTTTCTAAATGGATTCCTGAGAAACATACCACTCGTACATTCGAGATTCCGGCTTGCAAGACAGCTTTGCTTACCGAACGAAATGATGAGATTGAAGGATTCTTTTCCGAAGATGAGGTAATCTATTACGACGGTATTGAGGATTTGATAGCAAAGATAAAATACTATAATGGGCATTCGCAGGAGCTAAAAACTCTTGTAGAGAAAGGCTATCATAAAGTACAGACCGGTGGGTTTGATTATGAATCAATCATTCGAAACCTGCTAGAAAAAATCAAAGTGCTTTAACTTATGGAAGATTGTAAATTATCTTTAATATCCCATCCTGCTCATATCCGACAAAGTAGTTTTGATGTGCTGAAATGCGTGGCTGCTTTTTTGGTAGTAGCCATCCATTACGGACCTTATTGGATTAATCCAATTTCCAGAATAGCGGTCCCTCTGTTCTTTATGATAACCGGCTATTATTTCGTTACTTTCTCAGCAATTTCAAAATTCCGTAAGCATTTCAGGAAAATTTTGATCATGACGATTTCTGCTTCTTTGTTTTATGGGTTTCTCTCTTTTTCCTCGGCAATCTACTTTGGGACTTTTGATAATTGGTTTGATTCGAAGTTTAATTTAAAGACAATAGCGGTTTATACCCTGTTTGATCTTGATCTGTTTCAGATTCATCTTTGGTATTTCTACGCATTAGCATATGACCTTCTTATTATCTATTTTCTGACCAGAAAGAAAAAAACGCATTATCTATATTATGCTATTCCCTTGTTGCTTCTTGCTTTTTTTCTGTTAAGATATCTACGTTATCCAAACTGTTATTACCGCAACTGGTTGTTTGAGGGGCTGCCTTGTATATCCATAGGAATGCTTATCAGGGAGTATGAAGAGAAAATAAAAAGTCTTTTCACAGACACTCAACTGATTGTTTTTACATTATTTTCTTTAATGCTTTGTTCTTTTGAATTTTTATCACATAAATTTATATGGGGGGGGGGAAATCGTTAGCGAAATATACATATTTAGTATACCAATGTCAGTTTGCTTAATTTGTCTGGCAGTCAAAAATCCATCAATAGGTGAAAATACGATTGCCGTGAAAATCGGTAGCGTATATTCTCCCTCTATATACATCCTCCACATATTTGTGGGACAATATCTTTTAGTGAGTAATCTTGATGATTATCCCTTATTCAAAACAGGTATAATCTTTCTAGAGAGCTTGTTATTATCAATTTTCTATATCTACTTGAAAAAGTTGATCAAATCAATATATGAAACGAATAGCAATCATTAGTCCTTCGGGTAAGTTTTATGGAAGCGAGCAGGTATTGTTCGACTTCCTCTGCACCACGCAACACAAGTATGTCATATATGTGCCTGAGGGTACTTTTTACGATAAAATAAAAAATCCAGGTGTTCATACTCCGCATTTATTTACATCAGTAAAGAAATTGTATTTGCATTTAGCTTGGATGTTACTATGCGGAGAGTTTGATGGGATTTATATCAATGAGGGTGGGCATATCAAATATTTAAATTTGCTTGCCAGCTTATTCCCCAATAAAAACTTTTATGTTCACATACGTCTTTTGGAGGATTGCTCGGCTGCAAGATTGAGAAAAATGCATAAAAACGTTTCTTATATTTCTATTTCAGACTATATTACGAAAGAGGTAAAGCAAAACACAGGAATACAATGCTATACGATGTATGACATTTACAAGCCATCATCTGGCATTGCCGGTATCAAAGAGTTTCGTATAGAAAATGATATAGTACGATTGGGTATTGTGGGGCGTCTTACCACAACGAAGGGCTTGTATGATATTTCGCACTTCTGTAACTATTGTGAAAATAATCAGACCAAAGTGCATTTAGAATTCCATTTTTTTGGCGGAATAGATAATCATATTTCTGAAGTGAAAGATTTTGTTGTAAAAGCTGGAACCTATAAAAATATAAATTGTAAGTTTCATGGGTTTGTTAATGATAAGAAACAGATATATCAGTCAATAGATGTATTGCTTCATTTCAATAAGGTAGAAGCCTTAGGGCGTATTGTGATGGAAGCCCTTGATTTTGGAATACCTTTTTTCGGTTTCAATACTGGAGGTATTGGGGAGTTGGCACAGCAGTTTGGAATTACAGATTACATGATTCCCTATGAAACAGGTTGGGAGGTATCTTTCTGCCAACAAATCAATAGATTAGTTGAACAGCCAAATAGGTTTGTCAATGATTACCAAAAAGCAAAAGAAAGGATGAAGGTGGTCTGTAGTCCGCAAATATATACCCGAAAATTAGAGAAAATATTCTATGAATAAACTGTTCGTTATACATTATTATCCAATAGATTATTTCCCCCCGGTGATGAATCTGATAGACTCGCTGGGAGAAAAAGTGGAGATAAGGGTATCGACATTGCAGAAGTCTAATTCGTTGGATGCATATGGTAATAAAAAGGCAAAGATTTATCGTCGATTTAAGGAGAACAAAAAGAGAAGCTCCCTTTTTGTCTTGGTTCAGTATATCTTCTTTAGCTTATTTACGCTATATCAGCTTATACGATATAAGCCTGACGCAGTGCTTTATTATGAGTCGATTTCGGCTTTCCCAGCCTATCTCTATAAGCGATTTGTTGGTCGTAAGGTAAAACTCTGCATCCACTATCACGAATACATGACGCCTGCCGAGTACTGTCGGACGGGGATGAGGCTGTCAAAACTGAATCATTCGCTCGAAACTTCTTATTTATATCACGTGGCAACATGGGTTTCTCAAACCAACCAATACCGGAAAGAACTCTTTATGAATGATGAGCCGCAATTGTCCGAAGGTGTTTGCCGCATTTTGCCCAATTATCCGCCTGCCAGTTGGTTCAGAAAGCGTAAACTGCATGCCAATGAGATTGTGAAGTGTGTGTATGTGGGTTCATTATCTTTGACGGATACTTACGTATTGGAATTCTGCCAATGGATTGCGAAACAACAAGGCAAGGTCCAATTTGATATCTATTCATTCAATTTCCATAAGAATACGCTTGATGCCATAGAGAAACTTCGATGTCCGTATATTGAATTTCACAAAGAGGGTGTAAAATACTCAGAGATACCTGATTTGTTTGATCGATACGATGTGGGGGTTTTACTTTATAAAGCTAAGACAATGAATGTAAAATATTGCGAAACTAATAAATTCTATGAATACTTGATAAGTGGCTTGGATGTGTGGTATCCTAAAGAAATGACTCTTCTCCACGAAATGGATAAGAGTGTATTTGCTCCGCAGATTGTAGAAATGGATATTACTCAAGGCTTATTCCCTAATGTAGAGCTATCGCCCAGAGAGGTTGATAACTCGTCGTATGACAGGTTTAGTGAAGGGGTGTATGAGTCGTTTATGCAATTTTTGGATATGCAACAAGGCTAATACTTGTATGAATAAATTTTTAAATTGAATGGAATGACAATAGATAAGGGACTCGGTTATCTTATTATAATTATATGCGTATGTTGGGCTTACACTCAAGGAGGTATCTTCGGAAGTTTGGGTGTTGGTGCTGTCGGATTTGTTGTATATGACTTTATTACCCAAAAAAAAGTTTGGTTGCCCATAGGAGAATTGGCTTTGTTATTAGGTGGACTACAGTGGGTAATTTCTCCATTTTTCTCATATATGACAGAAAATAATGTGTATAGTATGTCACAGCCTTGTAACGAATATATGATGTACACAGTTCCTATGTATATTGCATTTATGATAGGCTACTATGCATTCAGACCTTCGTTGCTACTAAGCAGGATAGATTTAATAAAATGTTGTAGTACTGCTGAAAAACTGAGTACTATACTTATATGTATCGGCCTGTTATTTATTTTTTTACCTGCATCAATTTCCGCATTATTGTTTATTAAAACATTGGCTTCTTATCTTTTTTTTATTGGCTTTATTATACGAATGTATGTGAATCCCGAAAAATCTACAATGTATTTGTTGCTTGGATTAGGCATACAATTGTTAAATAGTATTCGGGCAGGAATGTTTCACGAACTGCTAATTTGGGGCATTTTTATGATTATGACATGGTTTAATGTTAATGAAGTTCTACTTAAAAAAAGGATATTTATTTTTATCATGTCATTTGTGGGTATTTTTTTATTGCAAACAGTAAAAGCTTCTTATCGCCAAGCTATATGGTACAATGGTTACACAGGAAGTAAAGTGGAATTATTCTTCTCTTTACTGGTTAATAATGCCATAAATATAAATGAAGTCCGGTCGGAAAAAGAAGAAACAACTATTGCTCGGTACAATCAAGGATGGATAATCAGTCGTATATATAACAATATTCCGCAAAATCATGATTTCTTGGGAGGACGAACTTATGTGGATGCTCTTAATTCTGCTATTTTACCTCGATTTTTATTTCCAAACAAAAAAGGTGCAGGTGCACAGTCAAGGGAAGATTTTATAGAAATGACAGGTTATCATTTATCAAGAGGGACATCAATGGGATTAAGCATTTTAGGTGAATCTTACGGAAATTTCGGTCTTTTAGGAGGGGCTGTTTTCATGTTCATTTGGGGGGTATTTATAGCCAAGTTTATATCTTTCATAGATAGATTGTCCATGAAGGATTTTTTGTGGATTATGTTCCTTCCCATTATTTGTTTCAATTTGATTAAAGCTGAAATAAGCATGATGTCAGTTCTGAATTGGACAGTAAAATCAGTACTATTTGTAGGGGTTGTAATTTATTTACTGCGCCATTTGGTTATGCAGTTGCAACCAATAGTTGAAAAAGAAGACGATGATATATATTTTGGTGAATAATGATAACATATTTTTTTCGAAAGAAACGCGAAGGGGTCAACAGTATTGAAATGGTGTTTTCAACAATTGAGAGCCTATTGCCATTGCATACTTCTATTCAATTACCCTGCGAAGGGGCATCTCCTAAAGTATTATTTAAGAATATTCTTTTTGCCTATCGGAACAAAGCGAAGATTAATCATATAACAGGTGATGCTCATTATATAGCTTTAGGGCTGGGGAGAAACACTGTCTTAACCGTTCACGATGTGCAATCGGCAATGCAAATCAATAATCCTCTGAAACGCTTATATGTCAAATTGTTTTGGTTTTGGCTGCCGGCATTGACGGTAAGGCGTATCACTGTAATTTCAGAATTTACAAAAAACGAGCTTTCAAAAATCATTCCCTTTGCAAAGAATAAGATACTTGTCATACACAATGCTTTTAATCCGACAATAGGGTATGTAAAAAAAATAAGGGATAGCAGCCCTGTTATTCTTCACATGGGTACAAAGCCCAACAAAAATCTTGAACGTGTGGTAGAAGCGTTGAAGGGAATGGATTGCTTGTTGATCATTGTGGGTAAAATGAGCGAGAAGCAATTGTTGTTATTGGAAAGTTCTACTATCGATTATGAAAACCATTATGATGTTAGCTATGAAGAGATAATCCAATGCTATCAAAGATGTGATATAGTGAGTTTCCCTTCCGTTTATGAAGGATTTGGAGTGCCGATATTGGAGGCAAATGCAGCTGGCAGACCGATTATTGCCGGAGATATTCCTGTATTGCATGAAGTGGCTAATGATGCAGCTTGTTTTGTAAATCCATATAGCGTTGATAGTATCAGAAGTGGCTTTGTCAAAGTGATAGAGCATGACGAATACAGGGAGGAATTGGTGGCAAAGGGATTGAAGAATATAGAACGTTTTTCTCCGAAAGCAATTGCTGAAAAATACAACGAAGTTTATAAAGAATTGAGTGATGAGTAAAGTATTGATTTTCATTGATTGGTTTGCTCCGGGATATAAGGCGGGAGGTCCGATTACATCCAATGTAAATATAGTGGAGCACCTGTCGGATAAATTGGATTTTTATGTCATAACAAGCAGTTTCGACTATCATGCAACGGCACCCTATAAAAATATTCAGGAAAATAAGTGGGTTGATTGGCAAGGAGCAAAGGTCATATATATCAATCCGTCTTGTTTATCGTGGAACGTCTTGAAAAAGGCTGTTGAGGAAGCTGCTTGCGATGTTTGGTACATCAATGGTATATATTCACGGTATTATAGCCTATATCCGTTGTTGCTTGCGAAGATTCTAAAACCTAAGAAGGTGATCGTTTGTGCCAGAGGTATGTTGTCTCCTCATGCTTTGGCTGTGAAATCAGTAAGTAAAAAGATCTTTTTGACTTTAGCTAAGATTGTAAATCTTTACAGGAATGTCATTTTTCACGCCACGAATGAAGAGGAGAAGGAATATATACAATCCGCTATATCCAAGAAAAACATTGTGGATGTAGCCGAAAATCTTCCCCGTAAAATGGACTTGCAGGCAAATGGATGTGTCAAGGTAAAGGGTGAGGTCCGATTAGTGAGTTTTGCACGTATATCGTCGGAGAAAAACACATTGTTTGCATTAAAAGCATTGAGAAAATGTAAAGAGAAAGTTGTGTATCATATCTATGGGCAGATAAATTCAGAAATCTATTGGCAGGAATGTCAAAAGGCAATAGCCGAATTGCCAACGAATGTTACTGTCGAATATAAAGGTTGTGTTTCTCCTCACGACATGCAGAAAATATACACCCATTATCATGCTCTGTATCTTCCTTCTACCGGTGAAAACTATGGTCATGCCATTTTAGAGAGTTTTATGAACGGATGTCCGGTTGTGATTAGTAACAAAACACCATGGCTGGGTTTGGAGAAAAAGAATATTGGCTGGGACTTGCCGTTAGATGAAAGTCTATATGCACTGGTTATAGACCACCTTTCACGTGTGGGCAGTGATGAATATTTGCAGATGAGAAGTTGTGTTATAGCTTTTATCAGTGCATATCTTAGCAATGACGAAACCCGAAAACGTTATCTGAATATGTTTCAATTATAATAAGAATGGTACAAACAGATCTTTCCAAGTATGATAATTCATGGTTCCACATTGGAGCCAGACGATTGAAAGTTGTCGTTTGGTATTTTATCAATGTCTTTTTTCTGAATTGTAGTTGGAACCCATCATCGGGGCTAAAGGTAAGACTACTACGGATTTTTGGAGCAAATATAGGCAAAGGAGTTGTAATTAAGCCATCGGTAAATATCAAGTATCCATGGAATTTATCTATAGGTGATTACTCTTGGATTGGAGAAAATGTATGGATAGACAATTTAGTTCAAGTAACCATCGGTTCTAATGTCTGCATAAGCCAGGGAGCAATGCTTCTATGTGGAAATCATAATTACAAACTTCCAACATTTGACTTGATTGTTAAACCTATTGTTATAGAAAACGGAGCATGGGTAGGTGCTAAGTCTACCGTTTGTCCTGGCGTAACTATGTCCTCGCACAGCGTATTGTCTGTCGGTTCAGTAGCATCCAAAGATCTTGCATCATATTCCGTCTATCGTGGCAATCCTGCCACCTTTGTAACCAAAAGGATTATATCCGAATCATAACTTTCCTAACTTTTTAGTATGAAAATCAGTATTATCACTGCTACTTGGAATAGCGGTGCGACTTTGCGTGACACAATGGAAAGCGTTCTGTCGCAAACTTATCCAGATATAGAACATATCATTGTGGATGGTGGCTCTTTGGATAACACAATGGAAATTGTACGGGAGTTGGAACCGCAATATCACGGGCGTTTACGTTATGTAAGCGAGCAAGATAAAGGGTTGTATGATGCCATGAACAAGGGGCTTAAAATGGCAACTGGAGATATTGTTGGGATACTCAATAGTGATGATTTTTATACAAACGAAAAAGTCCTTGAAAAAGTATCCAAAGCACTGGATAATAAAATTATAGATGCTGTGTATGGCGACATACATTTTGTACATGATAATGATTTGAAACGATGTGTACGTTATTATTCGTCAAGGACTTTCCGACGTAGTTGGATGCGACTTGGATTTATGCCTGCCCACCCCAGTTTCTATTGTCGTAAAATTATATATGACAAATATGGAGGCTTTGATTTGTCTTATAAGATTGCCTCCGATTTTGAATGTCTTTTACGGTTTATTTTCGTACATAAAATACGGACAACATATATCCCGATGGATTTTGTAACCATGCGTACAGGAGGTGCTTCTACCAGTGGATTTACCAGCCATAAACAAATTATATCCGATCATCAAAAGGCATTTAAACGTAATGGTATATACAGTAATATCTTTTTGGAATCATTAAGGTATATTTACAAGATTCATGAAATATTATTAACAAAAACAACAAAAGGAAATAAGACGAGATGAAAACAGCATTAATCACAGGTATTACTGGGCAAGACGGTTCGTTTCTTGCGGAGTTTCTATTGGAGAAAGGGTATGATGTTCATGGTATTATCCGTCGTTCATCAGTTGATTATCGGGAACGTATTGCTCATTTAGAAGGGAAACCTCATTTTCACTTGCACTATGCGGATATGGGGGACTCTATGTCTTTAGTGAAATTAGTGGGTAAAGTACAGCCTACTGAGATTTACAACTTGGCTGCTCAAAGCCATGTACAGGTGTCATTTGATGCGCCTGAGTATACAGCCGAGGTCGATGCGGTGGGAGTGCTTCGTATATTAGAGGCGGTTCGTACCAATCATTTGGAGAAAACTTGTAAGATTTATCAAGCTTCTACTTCTGAACTTTATGGCAAGGTAGAAGAAGTTCCTCAAAATGAAAATACACCGTTTCATCCTTATAGTCCTTATGCTATCGCTAAACTTTATGGTTTTTGGATTGTAAAAGAGTACCGCGAGGCTTATAATATGTTCTGCTGCTCGGGTATCCTGTTCAACCATGAATCGGAACGCAGAGGCGAAACCTTTGTAACGCGCAAGATTACATTGGCTGCTTCCCGTATTGCACAAGGGAAACAGGATTGTCTGTATTTGGGTAATCTGGATTCCCTACGTGATTGGGGATATGCTAAAGATTATGTAGAATGTATGTGGTTGATTCTTCAACAGGACAAACCGCAGGATTTCGTTATTGCAACAGGTGTACAGCATACCGTTCGTGAATTTGCGACATTGGCATTCCACTATGCCGGCATTGAACTGCGTTGGGAAGGTGAAGGTATAGAAGAGAAAGGTATTGATGTGAAAACAGGAAAAGTACTGGTAGCTGTCAGTGAAGATTTCTATCGTCCTACGGATGTTGTTAATTTGTGGGGCGATCCTACGAAAGCTAAGAATGAATTGGGTTGGAATCCGCAATCTACTTCTTTCGAGGAACTGGTGAAAATTATGGTCGCACATGATATGCGGAAGGTGGCAGCGGAGCATGTAGCCAGTGTAATGCATATCAACTTAGCTGAATACCTGGAGAAAGGGATTGTAAAATGATGGATAAGAACGCAAAAATATATGTGGCAGGACACCGTGGAATGGTGGGTTCTGCCATTGTCCGTGAGTTGCATCGGCAAGGGTATATGAATATTACCACTCGTACTCATGCAGAATTGGATTTGACACGGCAAGAAGCTGTGGAAAAGTTTTTTGCGGAAGAAAAACCGGAATATGTCTTTTTGGCTGCTGCCAAAGTAGGTGGCATCATTGCCAACCAATCTGCATTGGCTGATTTCATGTATGACAACATGATACTGGAGATGAACGTGATTCACGCAGCTTGGAAGAACGGATGTAAAAAATTGGAGTTCTTAGGTTCTTCATGTATCTACCCGCGTTTAGCCCCTCAGCCCATGCCGGAATCTTGTTTACTGACATCAGAACTGGAGAAAACGAATGAAGCGTATGCCTTGGCTAAAATATCGGGGTTGAAGTATTGCGAATTTTTGAACCGACAGTATGGCACAGACTTCATCAGCGTGATGCCGACTAACCTCTATGGTCCCAATGACAACTATCATCCCGAACATAGTCATGTACTTCCTGCTTTGATTCGCCGTTTCCATGAGGCGAAAGAGGCGGGTCTGGATGAAGTGACTTGCTGGGGTGACGGCAGCCCGCTCCGGGAGTTTCTATATGTAGATGATTTGGCTAATCTGTGCGTGTTCTTGATGAACAACTATTCGGGGAATGAAACTGTGAATGCAGGAACCGGTAAAGAATTGACCATTAAAGATCTTACAGAATTGGTGGCTAAGGTTGTAGGATTTACAGGCGAAATCAAGTGGGATATGTCACGTCCGAACGGCACACCCCGAAAGCTTTTGGATGTATCGAAAGCTTTGGCTTTGGGGTGGTCTTACCAAACAGAATTGGAAGATGGTATCCGATTGGCTTATAATGATTTCCTGCATAATCCCATGCGGGCAGAAAGGTAACGATTTAAAACATTATTTATGCAAATTCTTTTATTATCCGGAGGCTCTGGGAAACGCCTTTGGCCTCTGTCAAATAACAGCCGTTCCAAACAGTTTATAAAATTACTCAATTCTCCCGATAGTCAAAAAGAGTCAATGGTACAACGGGTTATTCGTCAATTGGGAGAATCCGATTTAAAAGGTCATGTAACCGTGGCTACCAGCTTGTCTCAGGCTGATGTTATTTACAATCAGCTGGGTGAATACATTGATGTAGTGGTGGAGCCAGAAAGACGTGATACATTTCCAGCCATTGCTTTGGCTGCTTCATATCTGAAATATGAGAAATCATGTGCCGATGAAGAAGTAGTTGTTGTTATGCCTTGTGATCCTTTTACGGAAGCAGGATATTTCAAAGTTATTGAGCAGATGGTACATGCGGTGGATGACAATGTAGCTGAGCTGGTTCTTATGGGGATTACTCCAACCTATCCATCTGTTAAATATGGATATGTAGTGCCTGATGAATCGAAACTGAAAGGTGGAATCTTTTCGGTCAAACGGTTTACGGAAAAACCGAATGTAGCTACAGCGGAATATCTTATAAAAGAAAATGCATTTTGGAACGGTGGCGTATTTGCTTTTAAGTTGGGATATATGATGAATATTATGGAGCAATATATCCGGGCTGTTTCTTTTTCGGAAATCCGTAACAGATATAGTGAATTCCCCAAAATCAGTTTCGATTATGAGGTGGCAGAAAAGGCCAAATTGGTAGCAGTAGTTCCTTTCTCTGGCAAATGGAAAGATTTAGGGACTTGGAATACACTTACAGATGAGTTGGAAGACCATGTAATAGGTAATGTTATCACAGATGGAGAGGCGGAAAATACACATATCATTAATGAATTGGATCTTCCGATTATGTGTATAGGAACCAAAGATTTGGTGATTGCAGCATCGAATGACGGTATTTTAATTTCCGAAAAGAGCAAGAGCGAGAACATAAAAAAATATGCAGACCGGCTACAGTGTTGTCCAATGTATGAGGAAAGACATTGGGGAGAATACAAGATTATTCATAATGTTCAATATTCAGATGGCTTTCAGTCGTTGACGAAGCAATTGATTATAAAGGCAGGAAAAAGTCTCACATATCAAGCTCATCATCTACGGAAAGAGGTATGGACAGTTGTTGACGGAGAGGGAATGTTGGCTATAGAAGGAAAAATTACCCCAGCTAAACGGGGAGATACTGTTTGTATCCTTCAAGATATGCGCCACGGTCTAAAAGCCATAAATGACTTGACCCTGATAGAAACGCAAACCGGAAGCGATCTTCTTGAAGATGATGTGGAATTGTTTGATTGGAATTGGCAAAAGTAGATACAAAGTTTGGCGAGAACTTCCAGATAATCAAATTCGATTAAATATCTTACACAAAATTCAGAATTATAAAAGGTAAGGGCTTTTATGATTCTTCCATTGATTATGAAAATCGAGTTTATGGGAGAATCAAAATTTATATTGCATTCCAAAAATGCAAATGTTCAGTGGATAGTATCAAAATATTCCGGTGTTAATCCATTAAGAATTTATCTTATGCTATTTCGTATGGGAATGAAGAAAGAACAAGAAGTGTTGGAACAAACTGCGTCTGGTACATCACTTTTTGTTCTTTTGATATCTTGAAAACATTGATTGTATAACATGGTTTCTTCGTTATCGGTTTATTATCGAAAACTTACTTATCACGTAATAGAATCGGACGGCTTCCTATGGGTCGGATTCAAGCCGGGAATGGTACATTTTATTGCGAAAGAAGTTTGGAATATTCGCCCCTTGACCCGAACGGACGTTGAGAGATATTATGAGGAGTTTACAGTATTAACCCAAGGTAAAGGGAGTCTTTATTTTCGGATTGTAGCTCATGGTGGATTTCTGAAAGAGGCGTTGGCTTATGAGTTGCATGGTTTGACTGTTTCTGACGACAACTACCTCAGAAGCCTTAATTCCGGCAGACATGTAGAACTTTACCCGCATAACGAGAAAGCTTATCGTGCTATTATAAAAGGCTTTGAACAGCATCGTATCGGTACCGTTGTGCAAGCGACCGGGACGGGAAAGTCATATCTGCTGGCTCGTTATATATCAGACCATGCCACAGAACGAATTTGCGTATTTGCTCCAAATGTCACAATCCTGGAGGAGATCAAAAAGGCGGTAGGCTTTACCTCTCCTTATATCTGCTATCGAACGTTTCAGTCATTGATATATTATCGAAAAAATGATAAACAACTCAAAGCAGATCATATTTTGATTGATGAGTTTCATCATTTCGGTGCAGAAATATGGGGGGCTGCTTTGCAGGAGGTAATTGAATCCAATCCGCAGGCCTATATATTAGGAACATCGGCCACTCCTATTCGCCCGGAGGGAATGATTGATACGGTGGATCTTTATTTCGAGGGAAATCTGTTTTATGAACTTACCTTACCTCAGGCTTGGTATTACCGTATTTTACCAGTCCCAATCCTGGTACAAAGTGCCTATGGATTAGACGATGAACTGAATCGTTTACAAAAGCGATTGGATCGAAGCGGATGTTCAATTCGACGAAAAGAACAAGTCCAAAAGAAACTGGATGTGGCTCGCGTTGATTTTAAAGGGGCGTTAGGAGCTCCTGAGGTAATCCGAAAGTTCTTGCCCAAAGATGTATGTAAACTGCTGGTTTTTTGCCGTGATCTTACCGACCTGAAACAGATGGTTCCTGAGGTGTGTGGCTGGCTGACACAAGCCGGACGGGTAATCATACCATTTGAGATCCATCACACTCAAAGCGAACGGACTAATAATCAAATACTAAAGGCTTTCCAAAAAGAATCTGGGAAATTGCATGTATTGTTCTCTGTCAATATGCTGATAGAAGGACTGCATGTGGAGGGCATAGATGCCGTCTTGTTTCTACGGCGGACAGAATCCTATATTGTTACCCTGCAACAGCTGGGCCGTTGCTTGGATGCCGGAAGCGGGAAACAGCCTGTCGTATTGGATTTTGTGAATAACCTATCGGGCAAATCTGTATATGACATGATGGCCTTGCACATGGAACGCCTTGCCTGTCAGCCTTCACCCAAGGGATTTGAAGGGGTGACTTCTTTTCTGACCACAGGTTTCCTATCAGACATACGGCTTCGTATTGAGGAGATATTGACAGAGTTGGAACCTTGGCAGATCATGTATGAGAGGCTTATTGAGTTCCGTAAGAAAGAAAATGACTGGCCTTCGGTTACAGAGGGGAAGCTGGGCTTGTGGTGCAATACGCAGCGCATGGCTTACAAACGGGGCAGACTCTCGGAGGAGCGTTACAAACTGCTGGAGTCTGTCGGCTTTGAATGGAACCTGCTGGATTCAAACTGGATGAAGGAATTCCAATCATTGAAAGTCTTCTTTGCGACTCAAGGTCGCTGGCCCAAACGGGAGGATGGTGCCTTGGCTACCTGGTGTTATACTCAACGGGAAAGACGTAAGAAAGGACGTTTGAGCAAAGAACGCATTCGTGTGTTGGATGAGATCGGATTTGTGTGGAGTCAGGACTTGAACGGTGAATGGATGAAAAATTATGAAGCGTTGAAAATCTTTCTCGACAAACAGCAGCGCTTTCCCAAATCAGCCGAAGGCTATTTGGGCGAGTGGTGCAGTACACAGCGGAAAATGCGCAAGCAAGGGAAACTTTCCCCTAATCGTCAAACACTATTAGATCGAATAGGATTTGTTTGGTCGGTGGAGCAGGTCTGGCGAAGCTACTTGGAACAGTTGCACCAGTTTCATGTCCAAAATGGACGGTGGCCTGGATGTCGTGAAGGGGCGTTGGGGCGTTGGTGTACGGTTCAAAGACGGAATTATCGAAGAGGAAGCTTGTCGGATCAAAAAATCGCCCAATTGGAACAAATAGGATTTATACCCTTGAAAGGAGACAAGTAATACAGAAGAAATGGAAATACTCTCATTTCATACGAAACAATAGAGTTTCCGTAGCCTTATTATCGCAGTTCAAAGTACACTATGATTTTAGAATACAATATACCCAATCGTTTTCGTACTAATAGGCATATTACCGTTTATACAAGCCACCCTTAAATTTCGGATAGAAGGACTGGTTGCTTTCCACATACATATAGTGTCTAAATAAACAGCAAATATTGATAAATGAGTATTCAATATAAAATCATCTTTGGATATATGGTGTTGATTGTGGCTATAATCGGTATGATTATAATCATGGTACGTGAGCGGAATAGGGTTTTGGTGATTGAAACTGAGGCACAAACAATTCATCGGGTTCAACACAATGGAAATATAGTCCAGCATCACATCACGATTCTCTCAACTTATGGTGAAACAGCCCTTTCCTGGGAAGAGGAGGATTTTGCGAACTATCATTCTCTTCGTCTGCATATCGATTCCATGTTGCAGGCCATGCACAAGGGGTATGAGGAATTTGTCAGCCAAAGTCAAATAGACTCGCTGCGCTATCTATTATCCAGTAAAGAAGAGCATTTATACCAAATTATGCAACTTTTCCATAGTCAGAACAGTCAGGAAGGTATGCAATTCTCTCATTTACCAGCGGAAGCTCAACCGCGTACTGTTATTCGTAAAAAGAAAGGTATTACAGGATTTTTAGGGGCAAAAGAAACTCTGGAGATAGTTCCTTCCGCATCTACAATTCTCAAGACATTGAACAAGGAATTGCTATCCATGCAGGAAGAACGGCAGGAAAGTATCAATGCTTATACCGATAGCCTCCGCAACCACAACAAGGAACTCAACCGGAAGCTTCGCCATCTGATAACCACGATGAACAACCAGACAGAACGTGTACTTGAAGCGAAGGAATGTCATCTTAGAGAATCTTACAACCGTTCCATATGTGTCATCTCTTGGCTGATTATCTCCGCCATTATTCTGCTTGTCATATCCTATCTGATTATTCAAAAAGATTTACGGGAAAAGGCAAGAACAAGGAAGCGTTTGGAAGATACGATACAACAAAACACTGCGCTGTTGGAAATGCGCAAGAATATTATCCTGACCATATCGCATGACATACGTGCCCCTTTGAATGTCATTGACGGCAGTGCCGATCTGGCAATGGATACACGTGAAAAGAAACGGAGGAATATCCATCTGAATAATATAAGGAGGGTGTGCAAGCATGTGGTACACCTACTTAACAACCTGTTGGATGTGTACCGGTTAAACGAGGCGAAAGAAATACGGAACGATGTCCCATTCGACCTGCATGAATTATTGGAACGTACCGCTGCCGGTTTTTCTCATATAATCAATAATAAGGGTATCCTGTTCAATTGTGATTTTAAGGATACGGAAGTCAAGTTATATGGTGATGCAGACCGCATAGAACAGATTATAGACAATCTGCTTACTAATGCAGTTAAGTTCACGGAGACCGGCACAATCAATTTCAATGTGCACTATCTCAATGGACTGCTGGTCATGGAAATAGTGGATACCGGTGTTGGTATGAGTGAGGAGACACTTTCCCGTATCTTTCGTCCTTTTGAACGCCAGACCTCTGCAACCAATGCGGACGGATTCGGATTGGGGCTTCCGATCACGCAAGGACTTGTCAATCTTCTTGATGGGACAATAGAAGTAACAAGTTTGATTAATTTTGGAAGCACATTTCGTGTGACCCTTCCCATGCCGGAAACGGATGAACCGTTGGAAAGCGAAAAACATGTCCCGGCGCATTCCACACACCTGCATCACAATGTACTTGTTATTGATGACGACAGTATGCTGCAAGCTGTCATTAAAGAAATGTTAGAGCGTAATGGCATGGCCTGTACAACTTGTACCACAGTCAAAGAGGTAGTAAAAGCCATGCGGGAAAAAGATTATGACCTGTTGCTTACAGATATCCTGATGCCTTACACCAACGGGGTTGAATTGTTGACTTTGTTACGTAACTCAAGTATTGGCAATTCAAAGACTATACCCATTGTCGCTATGACTGCACGTGGAGAGAAGGAGAAAGATGCTTTTTTGAATGCCGGATTTACAGCCTGTATTTATAAGCCGTTCTCATCTACAGAGTTGATCGGTCTGTTGTCAACTATAGAAAGAGGTTGCCCTGACAAAAAGCATGATGTAGATTTCAGCATGATGTTGTGTGAGGTGAGCGATAAGATAAAATTATTATGTTCCTTTATTGACCAGTCGAAAAAAGATGTTGAAGAACTCAATTCGGCCATAGAAAATTGTGATAGGAAGAAATTGCGTGAAACGGTTCACCGTATGCTGCCGATGTGGGAATTATTACATAATGAAGAAATGTTGTTTGCTTATCGTTCCCTTTTAAAAGATGAAAGGGCCAGTGACACTGCTTTAAAAGAATATACTCAACGGATAATAAATCATACCGATATGTTGATGGCAGCAGCAAAAAATGAAATAAAAAGACAGACAAATGAAACGGAAAATACTGATAGTTGAAGACAATATCAGCCTGTCTCAGATGCAGAAGGACTGGTTTGCACAAGCTGGTTATGATGTCGTGACAGCTATGAACGAACCGATAGCCCGTTCACTGATACGCAAAATACAATTTGATCTGATTCTATCGGACGTACGTCTACCCGAAGGGGACGGAATATCTCTACTGGAATGGCTGCGCAAGGAAAGAAAGGATATTCCTTTCATCATCACGACCGAGTATGTGTCGGTTCCCGATGTGGTACGCACTATTAAGTTGGGAGCGATAGACTACCTTCCCAAGCCGGTACGCAAGGAACATCTGCTGGAACTGGCAGAAGATGTGTTCCGCCCCATGGTTACGGTGCGGAAACAGGAAAAGGTACTGTTTCACCGTACAAGTCCGAAGATCCTGCAAGTGGAGAAACTTGCCAGACTGGTAGCTCCATCGGAAATGTCAGTGATGGTACTTGGTGCCAACGGTACAGGGAAGGAGTCGGTGGCACAGAGCATCCATCTGAGCAGCGAACGCCGGGAGATGCCTTTCGTGGCGGTGAACTGCGGGGCACTGCCACGTGAACTGGCCGCCTCGTTGTTCTTCGGTCACGAGAAAGGGGCATTTACCAGCGCAGATACCGCCAAGACCGGATATTTCGACATGGCGAAAGGCGGAACTCTGTTTCTGGACGAGATAGGTACAATGTCCTATGAGATTCAGTCCATGTTGCTGCGCGTGTTACAGGAGAATACCTATACTCCGATAGGCAGTGACAAGGAACGGGTAGCGGACGTGCGTATCGTTACCGCCACAAATGAGAATTTGCAACTGGCCATCAAGGAAGGGCGGTTCAGGGAAGACCTTTACCACCGCCTTTGCGAATTCGAGATACGTCAGCCTTCATTGGCGGAATGTCCGGAAGACATCATCCCTTTGGCTGAGTTTTTCCGTGAACGCCATTCGAAAGAACTGAAAAGGGAAACACAAGGCTTTACGGAAGATGCCAAGCGCAGGATGCTTACCTATTCATGGCCGGGCAATGTCCGGGACTTACAGAACCGGATCAAACGTGCTGTATTGATTGCGGAGACTCCGATGCTGGATATGGAAGGATTGGATATTGAGATCCGCCAAAGTGGAGATACGCACTCCCCGGTAATTCAGCCGTTGAAGGATGAGTCATTGGAGAAAATGAAAATTATCAATGCTCTTAAAGTTTGCAACGGACACCGGGAACAGGCTGCCGCACTGCTGAACATCAACCCAGCAACACTGTACCGGAAGATGAAGAAATACGGGGTGAAATAAAAATGAGCCTGCCGTTAGTGCAAATCTCACTGAATATGTGTACATTTGCAAACAAATAGAGAAAAATCGACATATTGTCTCTAAGACAATTGCTGACTGTATATGACATAAGACCGCAAGGTGTTTCTAATGGGAATCTGGAAAATTAACATTGAAAGGAACTATTGCGTGATTGCTTATGCTATGCCTACGCATAGCGTGCATTCACCTATTCCTTTCAAAGGCATTCCAGAGCCTCCATTAGAAGTAGCGTGTTTGCACGCTTCTTTTTTTGACGGCTTACGGTCCGGTATCAAAACAGAATTTATGCCAAAAGTCCAAGCTGTAACGGCGATGACACTGGACGGCTTCCTGCCGGAAACCGACAACGTGCTGATGCGATGGGTAATGAACCACAGGAAAGGTTTTGCCCGTTGGCGGGAGCGTTGTGATGCCCGGATTTTACCCCATTACATACTAGACCTTCTTTGTGAAAAAGACACTAAAGGCGATTCCTTTATCTACCTGGCAGAAGTTTCTGATGCAGAAACATTGGATCTCCTGCGTGGCCTCTTCCATTACAATCTTGTGGAAGAACTTATTATCTACCTTTTTCCTTATTCCGCCGGCAAAGGGAATTCCATACAGGCCATCTTTCCCGTCCGGCAATGGCAGTTACACAAGGCCGTTGTCCTGCCTGGTGGCATCTGCCGTCTGATTTATCGTAATCCTTGCAGGATGTAACTTGCAGATTGCGAGAATCCTTGCATCCTGCAAGGTTAATTTCCCATCAAATATTTCTCCTTTATTTTTTTTATTGTACTGTATTTCAACGGAATAGCTATGTCATTTCGTGAAATACAGAGCCATTGGCACGCCGTTAGCCCTATATCATAATATAACCTGTTGCGCGACAAGGTGTAACCAGTCAATTATTTACACTTTAAAGACAGACCGTATTATGATACAGACAGACCGTGAGACCTTCCAGATGATGCTTCATCAGATTATGGAAAGGTTCGACAGGATTGAAGACAGGCTGAGCCGTATGAACCGCCAGACCTCTGCACTTGACGGAGACAAGCTGCTGGACAACCAGGACATGTGCGAGCTGCTCGGCATTACCAAACGCACTCTCGCGCGGTACCGCCAGAAGAAACTCGTGACCTATTACATGATAGACGGGCGTACCTATTACAAGTCCTCCGAGGTCGAGGCGTTCCTCAACCAAAAGGGCAGGCGTTTGCCGGCGAGACTGAAAAAACAGATGGAAAATTAATATAAATGAAAGAATATGGAACTTGTATGTATTGACAAACAGACTTTTGAAGAACTGCGTGTCCGTTTTTGCGAATTTGAGGACCGGGTGACAGGCCTGTGCCGTCCGGTCGAGGATCTCGGCCTGAAAAACTGGCTGGACAACCAGGAGGTGTGCGACGTACTCCGCATCAACAAAAAGACCCTTCAGGCGTATCGTGCCAAAGGTCTCCTTCCTTTCAGTCGCATCAAGAACAAGCTTTTCTACAAACCGGAAGATATACGGAGATTATTGGAATTGAGTTACCACCCTTTAATAAAGAGCAAATTATGAGCTATCATTTTATAGACAAGAAAGACCCACGCATTGACGTGATGTTCCAGGGACTGGAGAAAATGGAGAGGATGCTTTCAGTAATGGAGGATGTACCGAGATCACTCTTCAACGGTGAACGTTTCCTTACGGACGAGGAACTTTCCAAAGTCCTGCGGGTAAGCAGGCGTACATTGCAGGAATACCGTACATTCGGTGTAATCCCTTACTATCTGGTGCAAGGGAAGGCACTCTATAAAGAGTCCGATATCATGAAAATACTGGACGATGCCTACAAACGGTGCCGGGAGGAACAGCGCTGGGTATAGTACTGCTTCTTTAATCAAGCACGGAGAAACTGCCTGCTGTCAGCCGGGCAGTTTCTCCGTTTTCCATTTCATACAGCCGGTGATTTTATTTTCCGCTTTTTCCTGACGGTGAAATCCTCCTCGCAAAGGTCTATCCTGTTTCCGAAACCTGTGGACCTCAACCGTTTCATGTCCTCGTCCACTTTCGTGTCCGTAACCTGCGCGTAAATCTGCGTGGTGGAAATAGAGGTATGTCCCATCATCCGGCTTACCGTCTCTATCGGAACGCCGAGCGAAAGGGTGATGTGGGTACCGAAATTATGCCGGGCCTGGTGAAAGGTCAAATCAAAACCATATACCTGCCCCAATTCCCTAGTCAACAGGATAAAATACCTGCGGGCATAAATATTGAACACCTTGTCTCCGCTTCTTTGGCCGCGGTATTTCTCTATGATTTGAAGAGGAATATCCAGCAGACGGACAGAAGAGAGCGTATCGGTCTTTTTCCGGTGGATATGAATCCACCATGTGCCGTCGCCGGCCTGCGTGATGTCCTTGTCCGAAAGCCGTTTCAGATCCGCATACGCCAGTCCGGTAAAGGTTGAAAAGATGAACATATCCCGCACGAATTGCAGTTGCGGTTTCTCCACCGGAGTGGTCATGAGTGTTTTAAGGTCTTCCAGTTTCATGTGGCGGCTCTTCCTTTTGGGCAGTTCGGGATGCAGGCGGCAATAAGGGTCGCGTCGCAACGTGCCCTGGCTCACAGCCCGCATCGTGAGCTTTTTCAAACGGTACAGGTGTTCATGCACGCTTTTGGGTTTCAGGTTGCGGTCAGTCCGCAGGAATACCTCGAAATCGTCATAAAACGTCCGGTCAAGGCTTCGCAGCGTCACATCTTCCACGCCTTTCTTTTCCCGGACAAAAGCGGAAAGATGCTTGTAGGAACGCTGATAGGAGTCGTATGTTTCCTGTATGCGGTCTATCCCGACCCGTTTCCTGAACTCCTCGTTATGCTCCCTGAAAAGAGCCAGCAGGGTAAGCGGTTTCTGTCCGATACCCTTGACTGCGTTTTTGACCAGTTCAGCCGTGATGAACCCCAGGCTGTTTCTTATCCGCTCATAATGTCCGGCAATCTCACGTGTCAGGTCATCTATGGCACGGTTCACGGTAACGGCATTCTCGCTCCTTCCGTTGGCACGGCCTTTCTCCGGATTCCAGATGCCCGGATTGACAGAGACTTTGGTCCCTATCTGTGCCCATTCGGCATCAATGCTCACCTTGCACAATAGCTGGCACATTCCGTCCTTTCGCACTTTCGTGCGGTTAATATAAAACAGCACGGCAAAAGTGCTGCGTCGTTTGACATTCTGTTTTTCAGTATTCTTTTCCATATTCTTTCCATTTAAAAGGTTATTAAATGACGACAGAAAAACGCTCCGAAATTTTTCGGTTCAATGCCTTGGTGTCGGCGTCTATCTTCTCATCGGTCACTTTCGCGTAGATTTGTGTGGTCTCTATCTGACTATGGCCGAGCATCCTGCTGACCGTTTCAAGGGGGACCCCATGAGAGAGTGTGATTTCCGTTGCGTATGTATGCCGTCCTGCATGGAAGACCAACGGACGGTCAATGTGGCAGATTCGGGCAATCTCTTTCAAGTAGAGGTTCAGCGTGGAATTGCAATACATCGGCAGCAGCTTGTCACCGGGAGCTGTACCGCTATATTTCTTCAGAATCTGCAACGGTAAATCCAAAAGAGGAATCTCAAATTCTATCTTGGTTTTCTGCCTGGCACTCTTGATCCACCATATTCCATCTTCCGCAAGGCATAGGTTGTCCTTTGTCAGCAGGCGCATATCTCCGTATGGAATGCCGGTAAAACAGGAAAAAAGGAACATGTCACGGACATGATAGAGGGGCTGCCTGTGAAGCGGGGTGGTCATAATCCTGTGCAACTCTTCTGCCGTGAGATATTTCTGCACGTGCTTCGGGCGCACCGGCTCGTAGCCCATGAACGGGCTGGCGGTAATAATACCGTCAGCAATGGCCTCTCCGACAATGGTTTTCAGTTGGACGGTCAGGTTGATGATTGTTCCGGGAGCGAGGTTACGTTCCGTCCGGAGATACAAATCATACTTGTCAATGAAAGAACGGTCCAACGCAGAAAACGGAATATCGGAGAGCTTGTATTGCGCCTGCAAGAATCTTTCGATATGGCTATAGGCATTGCTATAGGCTCTCAGGCTTCCTACCGTACGGTTTATCCCCACACGCTTTTCAAAGTTGCGGATGAACCGCCTGAAATATCCCAGAAGCGTTTCCTGCCCGCTTGCCATTCCAAGCAGTATGCCTTTCACCTCTTCGGCCGTCACACCGTCACGGACAGCCGACTGTTCCATATAGATATTCAATGCCATCGCACGTATCTCATCCAGCCGGTTGTTGATTTCCTTTGCCGCCACGCTTTTTCCAGAAGCGCGTCCCGAAGACCAGCGGGATTGCGGGACTTTTATCTTCACACTGAATGCCGCTTCGGAATATTTTCCGACATTCAACTTTGCCATTACGGGGCAATTCCCGTCGGCATCCGCCTCGCTCTTTTTCAGGTAGAACGACACCTTTACATTTGCCTGATTCATAACCAATTCCTTTGTTTGCAAAATTATTATATGCAGAGCAAATGAACGGCATGAAAAATATAGCGGAACGTAGAATAAGACCCCTCGGCCTGCAAACAAAGCCTGTATTTTTTTTCTGATACGGAAAAATATGACTAAGTTTGCGTCAGCAGACATGGAAAAAACAGCGTTCTTTGCGGTGGTAAACGGGGTAATCAATGAAAGACGAAAGCTTGTTTTTCAAGCCTCTTTTTTATCCCGAAAAGGCAACGGATAAGTAGTGATTTGTCCTCCTAACTCCACCTAAAACTTGCTAAAAGCCCCCTGCGGAAGAATGTGGTACAAAACGACATATCCCTTTTGCTATCAAACACTTTACATTATTTTCTCCAAAGTTATCCGTATGTGAGCGAGTTTCTGTATTTTTGTAAAATTAGATATTTAAGTAAATACTATGCATGATTTTTATCCTGCCGGATAATTAGTTAGAATGAATGGTGTTGCTCGATTTCAAGCCGGGGAGATCTGATTGGCGTCATCTTCCCGGTTCTTTTTTTCATATTAGTATCTCCTCTTTTTTAGTTTATGTACACTTTGTCCTCTTTTATTTTGTAGTTCAGTCCTTTTATCATCTCTTTCATGACTTCCAGTACTTGTTTCAGGCCCTCGTCAGGATTAAACTTCATTGTAAAGCTTCTGCCGGCGAACCGTTCCGTCTCGTAATTGATCGTTACATCGAATTTACGTTCGATGGTCTTTACGATCTGGTCGAACGAGGCCGTCTGGAATATCAGATACCCGTCGGTCCATTGCATCACGCGTCCGGCGTCGACAGTATTGAGTGCCAGTGTTTCCAGGCGGTGATTGTAGATGATTTGTTCGTCTGGCGATAAAATCAGGCTTGTGTCTTGCTTCAAACAGGGATAGACTTGGATTTTCCCTTCTTCCAACGTGGCAATCGTAACATCCTGGTCTGAATAAGCGTTTAGATTGAATACGGTGCCGAGTGCTTTGACCGTCATATGGGCGGTTTTGACCAAAAAGGGTTTTGTCGGATCTTTGGCGACTTGGAAGCGGGCTTCCCCGTTGAGGAACAGGAGACGTCTTTTTCCCCTGAAATGTTTGTCATAGACCAGTAAAGAACCGGAGTTCAACCAAACTTTCGTCCCATCGGGCAGTTTTACTTGTTTCTGTTCTCCATTTGCGACGAAACATTCTTTCAATTGAGCTTCTTCCACAACCGGATTTACTTTTGTCAGATAATAATAGGTACCGAAAGCACCAAGCAACGGCAAAAGTAGTATGGCGGCAATTCTCTTGATATATAAGCCAATTGGCTTGTGAAGCATCCGATCGGATGCTTCGATCCGCTTATGTAGTCGGGATAATTCCTGGAAAGTGGATTCGTTTGCCACGGCAGATTTCTCTTCCCATAAAGTAACCATCGCCTTTTCTTTCTCTTCCTGAAAATTCCGGTCAAGCAGCCAGGCATGGAACTTCTTCTGTATTTCCGGGGACAGGTCGTTCTCGAAAAATTTCTCTATTAATATATGTATGTT
>OWIP01000381.1_pt1 | contig 34180 bp, 56 predicted proteins | sample 1732581 | NCBI WGS metagenome assembly OWIP01 (sample SAMN05065731, study PRJEB22554) | human gut metagenome | biome: ENVO:2100002; feature: ENVO:00000062; material: ENVO:00002003 | host: Homo sapiens | place: USA
TGCGCATAGTCCCCGGATGACCCAATCTGCGCATAGTCCCCGGATGACCCAATCTGCGCATAGTCCCCGGATGACCCAATCTTATTTTCGTCGTCATCTCCCATCTCTAGCGTCGTTTTTTCAAGAACAAAATCAACGCACGCCTTAACAAATCCGGCAAACGACAGCTTTGCACCTACCTTCAGTTTGGTCGTGCAATACTTTTTATCATCGTTTGTATCTGTCTCAGCAAGAGCTTCAACTTCCGCAAACTCGTTCATATGACCGTTTTCGTCAACGAATCCATAATAATCAAGAACGTCAAACGGATTTTTGTAAAAATGCATCCCATTTTTACAAATCACGGCTTCTTCTTCAAAAACAGTATTCTCAGCATATTGTTTTCCTTTGCATATAAGACCTTTTCTAAATCCTTTGTAGCCTTTCATTCTTTCTTATTCCTCCTGAAATTAATTATTTCCAAATAATGCCTCTTTGGCGTCCACAACAGCTCCTGCTGCATTGATTTCGTGCTTCTGCTCAATCTGCTCTGCCTTTTCAGTTTCTGCCTGCACCTGAGCTTGCACAGCGGCTGCTTCCTCTACTGGTGGAGTCATAGCATATGCTTCTGGCTCCTCTGTTCCCTGTTCTTCTGCTGTATACATACCACCGAAAGCTGATGGGAATGTTTCTCTGAGAGCTTGCACCAGGGCAACCTTTCTAATCATTGTGGACGGCTTTTTTGACCACTGACTATTCAGTGAACCGTCTTTCTTTCTGCCGGCGTATTCATCAAAGCTCACTTCAATTCGTGTACTGTGTGTGCGGTCTTTTCTCCAAACTTCCGCATAGCCACCAATGATTTCATCGCCAGGAAGCTTGATCGTACCTTTCCTGTAAACAATTTCTCCGGATTCATCCAGAACAACAATGCCAGATTCAGAGCCATCATAGTTCGGATTGGCTTCGGCTCTCTTCTGGAAGGCTTCTTTACTTACAACCATCGCTGCTGGTTCAGAGCCGTACTTGATGCAGTACGCTTCTTTTGCCCACGGATTGAGCCGGCTGTACTTGCAGAGATTCATGAACATAGCCAATTCCTGCATGGATACGGCCTCTTTGTTACCGCTTACCAGATAGTTTCTGACAATCTCCGGTGTCAGTCTGACCTTCATGCCTCCTGCTTCATACTCAACTGCGTTGCTGTTTTTTGCTGTCTTTGCTGCTAATCTGTTATTTACTTCCATGTTATTATCCTCCTCTAAACTGATTTAAACTGAATGTTACGTGAATTGAAGAACGCTTTTAATGCTTTCGCATCCTCTACTGTCAGATATGCGCTGAAATTAACCCATGTTCTTTCTTTTTCCTCAACAGGAGAGACTGTATCCACCCGTTGCACTGGCTGCTCCTTCACATTGCGAGCCTCTTTCTGTGATCTGAGAGCTGCTTCATGCTCTGCTTTCTGTTTCTGAAGGGCGACAAGTCTCTGACCTTCCTTGAGCGCATAATTCAGGTCAAGGGTTCTTCTGTAAGCTTCATTTGCTTCAAAAGAATATTCCGGCAGGCTGTCAAGTGTCATGCAGTCTTTCTCAACGCTTTCAATAGCATGTCCGATAGCCTCAGATACAGCTTTTAAGCTCACAGTTACATTCAGCCATCTCTGGTCGAAAATCTGCTCTAATCTGAGCCAATCTGGACGCTTAGCAGCATCCCAGATTTTCTGGACTTCCTCCATCTTTTTGCTGCGTCGTTCTTCTTCCATGCTGCTGATCTGCGTATCCATGAGGGCAATCGGCTCTTTCAGGATATCAACACTCTCTTTGATTTCCTTATGGAATTTCTCATATGGAGTAAGGCACAGCTTTTTGACCTCTCTGTCTTTTGCTTCCAACGCTTGTACCAGCTTGTTGACTGTTGCTCGGTCAGATTTCAACATGCGTCCCTGATCGTCTGTATAGGCCGTATTCTTGTAATACTCAGCTTTCTCAGTGGCATACTTCTTCAAATCCTCATGGTTCCATTCGATAGGCTTCTTAAAAAGCTCCTCTATCGGCGAATAAATTACTAATTCCATTGTTTTCCTCCTTAAATTTCTGGTAATACTGTGTTGGGTTTGCGTCCGTCCTGGACCATCTTCCAAAATTTTTCTTCTGCATCCCGAAGATATTCAATATCTCCCACAACGTCACGCCGTTCAATTTTGTAATGTTTAACCTGCTTATATATTTCACCGTTGAATTCTGACTTTAATTGCGCAACAAGCACCACAAAATCAAATTCCGTGACCATTAGGTAATGCAATACCTGTATGTAATAATTATCCGGGATCCTGTGATTCCACTTTTCTCTCTGCATAGATTGCAAGATTTCAGTGGTCTTGATTTCAAGGACACCCATGCGCCCGTCCTGTTCGGATAACCAACCATCCAGAGACGCATGAGCCCACGGATATTTATCGTTGGTGAACATGTTGTTTTCTTTGTAGCCTACTCTGTACTCAGGAAAATCAAGAGCGAACAAAGCCCGCAGATGGGGTTCTGCATCTGTTCCATACTTGACATAGGGCTTATCAGAGATATCCTCCGGAACAGTCTGCCCGGTCTTTTCAAGCCATAAATCAATGTTGCTCTTGTATGGATTTTTTCCGACAACCGCCGAAGCATCTGAGCCGCCTATCCTTATCCTGGCTTTCAGCCATTCCTCACGGTTTTTTAATATCGTAAGCTTAACCATTATCTTTTTTCTTCCCGCCAACGCCGAGGATCGTAAACAGAACGTCCTGCGTGACAGTTGCTTTGTTCTCAAAAAGCTCTGTCAAAATCATCATTTTTGTGTCTGATCTGACAAGATTTTCGAAATCGTCAACATAGATTTCGACAGTCTCTTTTAAAACCGGCAACGCTGTGATATAATCACGATGAGTGATTTTTTCATTTTTTTCGGATGACTGGTTGGCGGACCAGTTGGCCTTTTCATTTTTGATAACCATTTTGTTTCCTCCTAAATTAATCATTGTCTTCAAAATCGCCTCTCCATATCTCGTATAAGAGAATGGCAATGGATACCAGCAGGATGACCGCCGGAATTGACACGATAATCTTGAAAACCATTGAATTCAAAAGTTTAAAGATAACCGCCCACACTAAAGTAACTAGGGTCCCCATGCATACGCACGGAGCAGAAAGCGCTATCTTGTAAGCAAACGCATCCATCCACTCGTCATTTCTTCTTCTATTCTTCATCCAGACCTCCAATGCTGCTTGCGGCTGATCCGAACCAGAACGCCCCAAAGGCACAATACAAAGTGAATAACAGCGTCGAGATGTTAAAGCTAGTATTCACGAAGATACAAGCCGATGCTAGGAACGCCAGCAGATGCAAGCCACAGCATACCTCACAGGCTGCCACTTTGATCGGGCTGATAGCCGGGCGGTCGTCAACCTCTTCACATTCGACGTAGATCGTCTTTTCTCTCTTCTCCCACTCAGGAATTTGCAACTTGACTTCTTTCATGTTCTTCTCTCTCCTTTTGCTTTCTTCTTTCTTCTGCCGCAATAAGCGACGGTCCTATTCTCCGCAGTGCCCTGCGAATATTTTCATAGCGGCGCTCCCTCTCTTCTGGTGTCAATATCGGTCTATAGAGATAGACCGTACAGGTTTCGAAGTGAAGCACGTTTGCGAGATACAGCTCGTCGTCGTTTCCTTTCCGCTTCATGTTCCCACCGCCTTTCTTAGCTTGCAGCCTTTAAAAACTTATTGATGAAATACTGCTGACCTTTGCCGGTTACCTTTGCCGTTTTTACAATCTTAGTCGAACCATCAGAGTGAAGGACTGTCGTTTCTTTCGTTGTCAGGACACCAAGGTCGACACTCTTCTGTGTCGGTGTGTTGTAGTCCGTGCCTTGTCTCTTAACAAGATAGCCGTTGTCCCTCATCCATGCGAACAATCGTTTTGCTCCGATATCAATGCCATTCTGTCTCAAAAGCTTCGCAAGCTCTCCGATCAGAATTGTTGTGTGGCTGGCACTTACAGCATCGGCGAAGATTTCCTTCGGCTTCATACGCTCGATGTCCTTATTCTGTGCCTCGATGGTCTTCTGTGCTTCCAGAACTGCCAGAGCTAACAACTCCTTACCCTGCGGCATTGTCATCTGATAGCCACCCGTATGGCGGATGGATGGGAGAACTTCATCAAAAACCCATTTTTCGAACTTCTCTGCTGACGGGAGCTTACTTCTCACGATGAGTCGGTAAACGTCACCTTCTGGAATGTAATTTACTTCCTGAATTTTTCCACTAATAGGGGTACGGTGTTTTACCGTAGCCCTACAATGCTGAGCAATTGCATCATTCGGGCGTTTATATCCTAATGCTTCGGCAATATCACTGCCGCAAAAATACGGCTTTCCATCAATCTCCAAAGCTCTCACTTTGCCGAATTCCTGATTCTCAAAAATTTTAATATCGTTCATTCATTTATTCTCATTTTAAATCTTCAATTTCCATGCCCAGTGCCTGAGCAATTTTATAACCTGTATTGTCATTGCAAGAACGTCCACATGCTATGTTACTAATTGTTGCACGGGATAATCCGCACATTTCAGCTAGCTGATTCTGTGTCATGTTCCTTTTCATAAGCTCAATCTTTAATTTGTATCTGTCAATAAGTATCTCATGCACCTCTTTTTTTTGGCTTTCACAGTTCTTTTTTTCATCACCATTCAACCAATCAACGAACTTTTCAAGATTAATCAAATACCGGCTCCTGCCACTTCTCACATAGCATATTTTATTGTCAACACACAATCGACGAACAAAATTATAATTGAGTGCAGGGAACCGCTCTAATATCTGCGGTATTGTCAGCATTGTTGGAATCTTCTGATCTGTCATTTAATCACCTTACCTTTCCGGCATAATCACAAATTATGCACCTCTTTCTTTCTGTTCTTTATGTTCTGAATTTGCGAATTCTGACATTATTCCAATCATTGCTGCCGCTCCTTGCAACTTGTAAAGATAGGTTATGTCATCGACCTTATCACATTCATTCAGAATGTCATCGTAAATACGATGGCGCTCAAATTTTGTTATTTTCTCAGACATTCAAAGGCCCCCTTTCTTATATTTTTTAATCCGGCGCTTGCTTTGACGCTACGGCTTAACCGACGCCGGGATGCTCATCTCAAAAGTAATATAAACATTGACAGCCACCAAACTCCATATTCAATCTGCTTAGTATTATTGTGTTCTTTTGTTGCCTGATTGAATGTGACATGCTCCCACCACTTAAATCACAGATTTTGAAGTGGGGGCTTCTTGCTCAATGGCTCTACTGAGCCAAGTATCTACAAGCTATCCTCGCGTGCCCCGCGATTCATTTTTCCCCAGTTATGGGATATTTTCATTGTCTGGATACAGACACTTCCCATTTATCCTGCTAACAACATGCGGCGTGCTTCTTCACGTATATTGATTGCCGCATTCAGATCCCGATCTATCCGATTTCCACATCGACAAAGGTATACTCTGTCCGAAAGTTTCAGTTCTTTCTTTACACTGCCACATTTACAGCATTTTTTACTGGAAGGGAAAAAACGGTCTACACGTACCAATTTCTTGCCTCTCCATGTCAGCTTATATTCCAGCAATTCCCGAAACTTTCCGTAACTGTTATCCATGACACTTTTTCCAAAATGCATACACTGGCTCATTGCTTTCATATCAATATCTTCTACTGCAACAACATCATATGCCTCTGCCATTTCATAACTCAGCTTATGTAAGAAATCTTTCCTCTGGTTTCGGATTTTTTCGTGACATAATGCAACACGTTTTTTCTGTCGGTAATAATTATTGCTTCCTTTCACGCAATGGGATAACTTTCTTTGTTCCCTTGCCAGCCGCTCCTCACTTTTTCTGAAGTATCCTTCATTTTCCTTCTGTATATCTTCAGAAAACACAGCCATTCCATGCATTGCATAATCAATTCCCAGTATCTTTGCGTCTTCATAATCAAATTCTTCTGCTTGGTTTTCACAGTCAGATTTTTCATATAATAGACTTGCATAATACTTTCCGGATTGTTCCGGTGTTCCCGAATATTCGACTATCATTCTTCTGGCGTTGCTGCTTCAGCAAGCCTTTTGACGAATTCAGCGAACGCCATCAGCTGTTCGTCCGTCATCTTCTCCATCGATCGGCACAGTTCCAGAGACATTTTATATCTCATGGAGCCCTTGTCCTTATAGAGACGACCGACTAACTCAGCCAATTCGTCGTCTGAACCTTTTATATAAGGTTCGCCTTCTCCCGTCCTGAGCCAATGCTCATTGACGGAGAATGTTCTGCAGATTGCCAAGGCCATTTGATCGGTTAGATTATTCACCCCGTTTTCAATACGGCTGACAGTCTGCTTTGTTACGCCCACTCTTTCGCCGAATTTCTCAAGCGTCAAATTGAGTCCCTTGCGGATTTCTTTCACCCGCTCGCCTTGTGTCAATCTGTTCACCTCCTTCTGATATTATAATACATCATTGTGATACAAAAGTCAATAAAAAAGTTACGTAAAGTTACAAAAAAGTATTGACAAAGTAACATAACGGAACTATAATGTAACCATAAGGAACAAACAAACCAAACAACCACAGGAGGAAAAATATGAAAAAGTATGTAGGCATTTCTGAAGCAAATGAAGGATCAGTTTATTTCATCTGCATACTCATGTTATATATATTTTTCATCTTTTTTCGGTTTACCCCTTGACTAGTGGTGTCCACTATGCTATAATAAAGACAGTTAAGGAAGACAACATCAAGGAGGAAATGAAGATGAAAAAATTAGTAAATGAAATCAAAAAGGTGCTTGTAAACAAGGAAATGAGCTTCGTAGAGCTTGACTCTTGCATGGTTGAAAACGGTTATTATTCCGTTCTCGATGATGGTGCAACAGAGGATATCAAAGCTGACAAATGTGTATTCTATACAGCTTGTGATACAGATGTGTGCGAAGTTAAAATCAACTTTTCAATTGCTATTGACTGCGGCGAAGGCGAAGATCCAGCCGCCTTCATATTAAAAGTTGCTGACGTTTGTGAATGCTAAGAGGAGAAAAAAATGAAAATGGTTGAGAGTATCAACGAATTGGTTGGTACAGAATACAAAGGTTTCAAGGTAATCCAGGCCAAAAGGGAAAACGGCAGAGGTTACGTATTTATAGAATGTCCCATCTGTCATAAACAAAGGTGGATAAGAAAAGACACGCTCGACAATCCCAACGTCAAAAGTTGTGGATGTTTAAACAAACAGACTCGTTTTAAGCCGGCAGAAATAAAAGGTCAACGTTCCGGAAGGCTTGTTGCACTTGAACCGCTCAAAGAAAGAAAAAACGGCGAAGTAGTTTGGAAATGTCGTTGTGACTGTGGCAATATGACAGAGGTTGTGGCTTCGAAACTTATTTCCGGAGAAATAAAAAGCTGTGGATGTATGCTTAAAGAACACGGCAAAACTATCGGTGTTAAAAATCTCAAAAAATTTGAGAAAAAAGATTGTGTGGACAGCACCCGACTTACGGGACTGTCCGATACAATGTTAAGAAATAATACTTCCGGCGTAAAAGGGGTGTTCTGGGACAGTTCACGTGAAAAATGGACTGCTCAAATTGGATTTCAGGGGAAAAATTACCGTCTGGGGCGATATGACAATATAGAAGATGCTGCCAAAGCCAGAAAGACCGCAGAAAAAGAAATGTTTGCTCCGATGCTGGACAAGCATGAGGGTGAAATGATGGTTGAAAAAAGAACAGTTATGTTTGACAAATCAAAAACATCATATCAATACAAATTAAGCCTACCGTCACGAATGGTCAAGAAACTGGGAATAACGTTTGATGATCGGGAAGTTGTCCTGAAAATGGAAGACAACAAAATAATTATAGAAAAAATAAATAAGGAGCAGGAAAATGGTACAGGTGAACAGGAATATAATGATAAATAAAGCCGGAGGGACATCCGGCAAAGGCACAAAAAACTACCGCGTTTCTATTCCGGTAGACATGATAAGAGCACTTGGGATCACCGAAGAAGACAGAGGCGTTTTGATGACCTTAGAGGGTAGTAAAATAATCATAGAAAAGGACACAAAACCCCTTGACTAGTGGTGTCCACTATGCTATAATAAAGACAGTTAAGGAAGACAACATTCAAGGAGGAAATGAAGATGAAATACGAAATTAGAACGACAGCTGTTAATGATCCAGAAGCCGTAGGATGCGGAATTGTTACAGAAGCTTACTTCGGCGGAGCTACACTTCCGTATACAAAGGAATGGAAATATGTACCTAGTGGCATACTCTCTGATGAAAAAAACTTCATTACAGAATATAGAAATATAGATGAGGAATAAAAATGACAAATATTGAAGTTTTAATGCAGGATGGATGTACAAAGGCAGAAGCGGAAAATCACCTGAAGAGAGGCACAGTCGTATATGAAGAATCTGACAAAGATTACTTCATTGAAGAGTCCGTATCACAGGGATTCACGGAAGAGGAAGCTTTGGACAATTGGAACAATTTGCCACAGGTAGACAATTATCGCATCATGTATGTATTATAAGGCAGGAAAATATGAAAATTTCTGAATTATGGGATACATTCCGATATGAGCTTGATGATCTGAGAGAACAATGCGTTGAAGAAGGAAACGATCCAGAAGGAGATATATTCGATTCGATGGCGGACGAGCTGTACAAAAGGTACATGGAAGCCGAGAAAAAATGCGAAGACTACAGCGACTATTATTAGAACTCAAAAGGACGGGAATCAATCTCCCGCCCTTTTTTCACTTTTCAGCCGTTCTACAACAGCCGTGCCCGGATCATCGCAAATTCGATGATCTGACTGTCTCCACAATCCCAAAAGTATTTGATTAAGCCTCTATCCATGCTTTTTAAATGCACAATATACAAGACATAAGATATTAAAAACGGCTGAAAGAGTAAGAGCCTTTTTTAATCGTATATTGTGCTTCTCTGAATGAATAGCCGAAGATAATGCATCTTCTAACAGCATTTCCTTTGCTTTTTTCATATTCCTTGTTTACTTTCTGACAGTCTTAGCTTTTCTCAAACAAGATGGTCCGAATTTCAGATCAGTTGTCTCTCCCTCTGCGACCTGGAACGCCTTAATGGCTGCTACCGTCCTTGCAAGGCATTTTCCGTCTACTCTGTCCTTGTATGTGTCGTACCACTTCAGAAACAGCTGCACCTTCTTAACTTCTGATCCAGTGTCGCCTTCACCAATATAGCCTTTTGACGGAAGAGTCGGGAACTCGCCTGAATATGTCTTCTTACCCGACTTTTTCTGTACGATCCAAATCACATTGGTATCATATCTGAGCTTTTCAGGGCTGAAATATCCGGTGTTGTTTCTTGCCCCGGAATCACGCACATAGAGCTTCCCGTCCTTGTAGTCTGTGATGGCTAAGTAATGACCGCCTGATGTCCAGAAGTTATCCTTTGCCCCGTTCACCTTTCCGACAGCCAGGAACACGGCCCACCAGTCGCCTTTTAATGACTTCATCTTGGCCATTGCGTTTTTCCAAATTGTGCCACCGGAATGCTCCGGCTTGTAATATCCAACGACGTCGAAGCCGTAATGCTCAAAAGCAGCAGTTACACCGGCACGGGTTGTGCCGGATGAAAAGAAATCGCCGTTTGCGTAGAGCCACTCAGCAACCTTTTTTGGGGTAATGTCCTTGACCAGATTGGCAACGATGGCTGCAATACTGCAAGGTCCACAGCCGGATGCAGCCATCGAAATTCCATGCAGTGTTCCCCATTCTTTCTGTTTAAACGTCTTACTCATATCAGTCTATCTCCTCTCTATTCTGCTTCTACTTCCGGAATGCCTGCAACACTTGTCAGGATACTCACAACTCCGGCCATCACAGCACCAGAGAGGATCATCTTCCAATCTACAGCAGTGATGAACGCATTAGTCCCGATCAGTGCCACGGCTGTCTGAGCCATGGTCTTGACGGCTCTCACACCGGCCGCTTTGAACCACTTAACTGTATTTACATCGGGTTTTAATACGCAATTTTTAAACATTCTATACACGCTCCTTTTCCTCTAAATCCGATATTCGGTGGTTGGCTACACGGATTTTTTCGTCCATTGTATCGAACTGCTTCTCTAACGCATATGTACGTTCGATGATGCTGTTATGTTTGTCAACTCGCTTGGTGAGCTCGTCAATCTTATAACTTATCATCGTCGTTGTCTCGTCATGATGTAACTTTACACGATACTGCTGAAAAGCATTATTGATCATGCAGATTATGATGGCTACCACTCCGGTTATCATTGCATCGGTCATATTTCTATACCTCTTTTTTGAGTATTTGCCTTGACCCCGGCAAGGGAGATAAACTGGATCACCTCCTGAGAAAGCTAGCCCACCTGTTTCTTAGTGATTTGGGGATATATTTTTCCCATCCGAAATAATATTCATTGACCTGTTCGGATTCCGTCTCTGTTTCAATTACCGTTTCGGTCTCGGATTCCGTCTCTGTTTCGCTTTTGAAATATGAATCTGGAATCACTACATTCTCAACAGCCTTCTTCCCGGCTTCTCTGCAAGCTTCATATGCTTTTTCCAGGTCCGGCATCTTTGGAGGACTCAGCGGTGGCGTACAAGCGAGTGCCGGCAGTGCCATTGCCACTACAAGAATTGCTGATAAAATCAGTAGAATTAATTTTTTTCTCATCAAAAGACCTTCTTTCTTTATGTTTTTTTGATATTTTATGATTAACTAAAGCCCTCTTTAACTAACTGTTTCGGCATCCTCGGTAGGCTCGTCTGTTTTGCTGTCCTCGGCATCCAGCGCGTCGTAGTATGCCTGTGCCAGAGTCTCCACTTCTGCAATGTCATCCTCTGTCAGCAGACCACTGTCCAGATGGGTGTACGCCTTGTCCAGCCAATATGCCACATCGCGTCCTGCGGAGATTTCCCGCTTAATAGAGCGCAGGGTCAGGTCGTGCCGTGCTTTACTTTTGATAGCCATAATGTATATCTCCTTTTAGGTGGTAGTCATGGATGCAATGGCATCCTCAAACTTTTTGATTACAATGTTCACATCGCGCTGATATTCCAGCTTTACACCTGCGCCGTCGCTCGCTTGCACAACGGTGTCTGGCGCGTAAGCGGTGATGGCTTTGTAGGCGGCAATTTCGGCAGGGGTGAGTGGGGTTTCGATGGGAGTGACGAGAATTGCGGTTAGTGACATAGGTGTTCGTTGCAAATATTGCTGTAACTCGTCCAGAGAGTTGATGTTTTCAAATCTAACGTATAGTACATTGCCCCCGCTTCCATTGGAAGCGATTGTAAAAGCATTAGGTATAGACCATGTACTATCTTTGGAACCAAGCGCTAAAGCCGAGCAAAACGCCATTGAATCAGCAGTCGTTAAATCTGCTTTTTTTAATCCATCGGTTACAATACTAAAGCGATACTTGGTACTGTTATCGGTTGATCTCAGATCAAAATTTTTGTTGTCGGAAAAAACTATTGTTGTTATCCTCTGCACCTTCACCCCTCTCTCCAAGTCCACCTCGTCGCATACCCATTGCTGGCCGTTTTGGTCAGTGTAGTTGCCGCCAGAGGTCACGGGGATGCCAGGCAAGCCGTTTGGTGTGGACAGGATGAGAGTTTGCGTTTTGTCGTTCCCATTGCTCAGTGTAACTACAATCGTCCCGCTGTCACCAGCGCTCACAATAGGCACAGGTGCATCCGGCGTGGGTGTTCCGTCCTGCGTACTCTTGCCGTATACGGTCAGACCGCACAGCGGTGCAGCAAAAGCATCATCACAGCTTACCGGGTTTCCTGTCTCACTGCCAACAAGCGCATTCTGGCGCTTCTGCAGCACAGCAGTATCTTCCTTTAGTGAACCAACCTGTCCAGTTAACGCAGTGTAATCTTCTGGAATCGTCGCAAGCGTATCAGTCCCTTTTTTTGTGATTTCAGCAGTAGCCAAATCTTTTGACGAAGCGATAGCATCCGTCGCAGATGTCTGCGCTTCCGTGATCGCTCCCGTTGCAACGTCTTTCGCTTCAGATATAGCCGCTGTAGCTGATTCTTTTTCTGTATTTGCATGATCTGTGATGGCTGCTTTAGCTTCTGCTGTCTTATCTGCGACATTCTGTCCGAATTCAGCCGCTGTTGTATCAACAGAATTCTTTGTTTCTTCAACAGATGCCTTCATCTGTTCGACCGCCTTTTTGTCCTCTGTGACCTTCTCAGCCGTTTTTCCGAAATCAGCAAACATCTGTCCGAATTCGTCTCTTGTTCCGGTGTATCCCTTGCTCACGGCTTCAGCATAGGCCGTTGCGATGCCTAAATCTGTTCTAATCATGAAATATAACCTCCAAATGTCCGCTATCTGTTAATTCGAAGTCCAATTCGTCTTTGATGTTTTCCGTACGGTCAAGAATCAAATGACCCGAATCGTCAATGCTCAAGTGGCAGAATCCGTTTTTTGTCGCAACCTGCTTTGCTGCTTCCGAATAGAATTTTGCATTGTTATCGACCGTCTCAGGAATGTCGTTGTCACCGATCGCCCAGGCCTTCGCTTCTTTCTTCGCTGTTTCTGTTAATTTAAAATTCTTGTCAACCGCTTCTTTATTCCGTTTCACCTCCGCTGCCGATGTTGCAGCATTTTTTTCGGAAGAGGCAGCGGAATTTGCCGATGCTTCCGCAGCGTCTCTGGCCGTTTCTGCTTTTGATGCGGCAACAACCGCTTTCCCGACTTCAATTTCAACCGCACTGGCATTATTGCCGCTAAAAGGTTCCCCGGTTGTGGTCTGATACGGAAGGACTACAAGCTTTGCACTAGTAGTTGTGATTCTCTCTTCAAGCTCTCCTGTAGACTCGTTATAAGCTGCCCCATGCAGCCACACGTCCCACGTTCCGGCGCTCAGGTCAATTGCTCTGTCCTGTGTGATGACGTCATCCACAAGGGTTACATCCGCCTGATTCTCGCCATTCTTGAAATGCACCGTTTTAGTCAGACCAAGCCAGTCGAGTGAAAAGACGAATCTGGCTGATATATAGTTTTTGCTGTCGCTTACGGTCGTATTTTTCGCAAGCTGAAGAACCTGTCCGGTCACTTTTCCACGTATCATTCCACATCCTCCTATTATTAGTTTGTTCCATTATCCCACGCTATGCTAACAATTACTCCGTATATCGTTCCTTTATTGCCAACAACACCAGTAACAGCACCAGTCGCTGATTTGCCAAAAAACCATATTTTTTGTCCAGCAGTTAATGTAGCTTCTATCCATTGCGCAATTTCAGTATCTGTTGCGTTTGAGTATGGCAGATACACAAATGTCGCACCAGCAGCTCCTTCGCTATTTCGAACTCCTGTTATATTTGCACTAGAAACTTTATTTGAATTGGTACTCAATTCTACCATGGGTTTATTTCCAGATGTACCAGAAGCCACGCCAATAAAAGTGAATCTATAGGTACCGTCTTTAGGAACGACAAATCTCCCAATATTCAGCACTTGTTCACTTGTGCTTGAACTACTCGTTGTTAGCTTTTTATACTTCCCCCAAATCGGTGTATCACCGGCTTCAATTGTATCAGGAAGTCCGGCGCCGGAACTGCCACCGGACTCAACATGTGTTCCGGTGATCGGATTGCCGTGACAATCGTGTGCTGTATATCCCTGCTTCAAGGACGATGCATTAACCGTGTCATCCGTCAGGTCAATCAGCACCTCAGAGCCGTATATAACCTTATTTACTGCCATTTTTGCCCTCCTATCCGATCGTTACGGTCGTCCCGTTTGCGTTTTCGTCTCTCGATATTGGGATAGCATTAACCGTCACCTTCGAAAGGGCATTATAGCCAGAATCGGGCTCGATAACCTGTTCATTCGCTGCCGGAGTCACACTCTTCTGCTGTGCTACAACATTACCGCCGGTTGACTTGATAAGGTCTACGAGCTGCTGATATGTGACCGTCCTTGTTCCGTCCGATGTATCAACAATGAATACCTCAGAGCCGTTGAACTCCTGTATCTTTTCGTAAGCACTGATTTTTGACATGGATTCCCTCCTTACTGGTCAATGCGACCGATTGAACACCACTCGATCGTTGCCGTTGTGGCACTAGTTGCGTTGAAATACAATGTAAAGCCTTTTGCAGTTACACCTCCAACCGAAACGCCGTACTTGAGCGGATCGCTTGCATGGATCGTGACAAAAACATTCGGAATGGACTTGTATGCATTCGGGAATGTGATTTCTTTTTTAACCGCTGTATTCGCTTTCTCCACGGTCATGGATTGTGATCCGCGCTGGATTATAGGTACATTATAACTATTATCCTTATAATTGAACTGCATTTTGCCGTTTGAATATATTCTAAGCGAAGATTTTTCGCTGCCGTTAGCATCCTGAAGGGCAATCCCGGCACCGATAACCTCAGGGTTGCCGGATGAAGAGTTGAAAGAACTTACCCAGCTCATCAGTGCCGCTTTTGCATTATCGCTAAAAGCTCTCAAGGTTCCTTTGAAGTCAAGCTTCTTTTCGAGGTTTGTGGCCCTTGTGTCTAACTTTGTGATATCGTCCGAATTCGCTTTTGCCCGAGAATTTGCTGCCTTTGCAACATCGTTTGCAGCATTAATATTTTTCTGAAGATTCAACAGATTCTTGATATTCGATATCACTGGATCGATTTTCTGAATCGTTGAACCGTATAAAACGATTCTATAAAGTGGGACTTCTCGAAGCGTTCCGCCTGATCTGATGTCATTCTGAGTCACGGACGGGTCGGACGGAGAAGAGGAGGCTGTGCCCTTAACGATATCAACCGAAAAAGATTCAACGCCGGATGATGCATTTTTTTGATAACGTCCGACAATTAAATCATTCCTGTAAAGGCCCTGTGACCCTGTTTCTACCGTCAGTTTCTCTGTCCCGTCTGTTCGACAGTGCACACCCTGAATAATGATTTCGAGCTTCGGCAATGTCACGACGCCGGACGTCGTCTCTTTTGCTTCAGGCATGTCAAATGCAAGCACAACGTCAGAGCTACTCAGAAGCCCCGCGTTGAAAGAAGCCCAGTCATCTGCTGTAATGTGTGCACTTCCTGTGTGTCCGGTAACTATTTTTGCCATTATTTATCATCTCCTATTTTGAAAGATACCGATGCTATCCCATTTTTGATTTTTAGAATTTTCTTCGTAACCGGCTCTTGAATCGTGATGCCGGTGACATAATCACGTCCCGAAATGACGCTGCCAAGCTCTAACTCAATCCGTGATCCGTCAGAAATCGTCATTGTCTGACTATCCGACTCATTTATGTCGCCAAATTTCTTCGTAGCACTATCAAGCAGCTCCGCTTCATTTTCGGACGAGTCAGATGAGCTGTAATCATATTTATACACCCGAATATCGTCACCGTTCGGGATGCCTGAAACCTGTTCAATCGTGCCATCTTCTTTTTGATGCAGATACAGAACCGTTCTTTTTTCGAGCTGTCCGCCACCGAGTGCAATTATATAGTTATATTTCAATATTTTTTTGTCGATGCTAAAATTAAGATCATAGTCCTGCGATATCTCATCATCAACCGCGTTCGGTTTCGCTGACAGTTCAACGAAAAATTGTGTTTCTTCGTTGACCACGCTGATGTCCAGTCGATAGCCTTTGGACTCAAGTAAGGATTCCATCGCATTAAGAATGTAATCATATCTGTTTATTTTATAACTACTCACGGAAACTCCTGTGAGGTCGTCAGAGACTTTAAATACGTCTGTATACTGTCCGCCAAGCAAAGTCTTGAGGCAGTTCGTCAGATCGCCTGAGACGTATAGATAAGCCTCTCCCGTCGGTGGCTCAACAACTTTATCCTTGAGCATTCCCCGGAATGTCTCTCCGTATACTTTTACAATCCCGTCAGATGTATCTGACTTAATTCCTTCTATCCGTCCGCCGTATTCTGTTCCGTCGCAGTAGATATAGTGTCCTTTTTCGTAGATTTCTGAATCATACAGCGGCACAGGTATTCCGATTTCAAAATCATTATCACTGCCGATTTCAAAATCAAACGAGCACTTATCAGAGAGATACATCATGTCATATCTATCCTTATCGGTCATGTAAAAATCCATGATGTACCCCCTTACAATTCAATCCGATTATTATTAGAATCAAGAATCGGCTCTCCGCTTGAATCGAGCAAGTAAACTCTCATATCTTCTGTTTCACTGCCACCGGGTGCCGGTGTAGGTGCATCACTGCTTCCGATATTGCCAGTCAAAGATTCCCAATCGGGTTCACTTCGCTTGTGATATAAGAGTATGTCAAATCCAAAATCTCCGGACCATATAAGTTCGTTTTGACCAGGCTGAATCTCTTCGAAGACACTTTCCTTCTTATACCTGTAACGCATCACGGATGTCTCAGCACGGTCTTGTAGAACCTTAGTGATCGTCTTGTTCATAGAGTCAATAACGAGGTTTTCGCCGGAGTTAAGACCAACATTGACCTGATAAGTATGGCCGCCAATCTTGATCATCACCGGATTAGAGCTTGGACCGTACACAGTGATCTTGAATGCAGCAGGAAAGATTTGAGAATTTGAAACAGTATTCTGTCCAACATTCGACGACTGCAAGTCGATTGGAAGGTCGAACGGAAAGTCAATCCCGCCGCTTGCAGACACATTCACTGCGCTATACGAAAAAATTTCTTCCTTGATCCAGAACGGTTCATCTGTGATCACGGTCAGGTCTGCCTTCGTGAAGTCTCTATGAATCAGATAGCTGCTATTTTCGATTGCAGTAATCCAACATTTTAGATACCATCCGCCAATATATATACGCCCTTTTTTGCCTGCTAAAATATCACTTTCGAAAACTTCAAAAAGGCTATTCCGAACAGCTATTCTTTCAGAAAGGGAGTTTTTTACAATCACAATTGGAAGGCTCTTTTTAACGGGTTCCTTATAGAATCCGTCTATGATATTGTTATCATCCGAATACGACCATTCATAATCTCGTAGGTCGTTATAATTAGCATACAGGCCGCCTTCACCGAAGACGACCCGTTTACCGTTGTTATTTTCGTAAAAAAATTTATCAAGCATATTTTTTCACCAGTCTTGCAAGCTCTCGCTCGTCAAATTTTATATTCATCGACCTGAGAGCGTTCACAATCTTGTCATAGAGGCCGTTATTGAGCTTGATCAGCTCTGACAGGATGGCTTCAAGAACGTCATTAGAGCCTTCGGCAGAGGCTTCTCTAATCATGTCCATCAGATGCGCTTCTCCTGCTACAACCTCGTTTCCTGCCTCTCCACCGCCTAACAGATGCCCTCCGGATGCCCCAAAAATGGTTGCATCGCTAAGAATCATTGCATTATCCATGGCCTTTTTATACCACTCGATACTGAAATGCGGCACGCTCGGTGGAGTCAGGCCAAATTTGCCGGTGATCGACAGATGAGGCAGTTTCAAATGCGGTAAACTCCACGAAAATTTGAATACGCTCTTAATCTTGTCGATTGCACCCTTGACGATATTGAAAGCCTTTGTGAAGGTTGTTTCAAACGGATTTGTAACAGTTGCTACAGTGCTTTTTACAGTCGCTATCGCATTTTTAATAGGAGACGTGATGAAGTTTTTCACACTCGAAAAGATACGACTCACAACGCCTTCTATACCTGCTCCCGTGAATGTCGACTTGATGTTAGATACAGCATTTTTGATGATTCCTTTCGCCTTTGAAGGTAGTGACTTAATGCCGTTGATAACACCGTCTAAGACATTCTTACCGAGATTCAGCCAATTAAATGCTGTCCATACCGAAACGATAGCTTCAATAATTTTCGGAATATTCTCGATCAATGTCGGAATAGCCTGAATAATGCCGGTCACAAGCATTACGATCAGATCAACGCCGGCCATGAGGATTTTCGGAGCATTTTCGTTGATGATTTCCGCAATATTAATAACAATCTGCGGCACATACTCGATAAGAAGCGGAAGGCTGTTGATCAAGCCTTGTGCCAGATTCTTAATTAATTCCAATCCGGCATCTATGACCGTTCCGGCGTTCTCTCGAATGTACTCCGTGAACTGTTCCAGCATCGGCAAGACATTTTCTAATAATGTCGGAATGCCCTCAACGAGTCCATCGCTGAGCTTTTTAAGCAACTCTACAGCTGTATCTTTGCCTGTCTCAACAAAGTCTTTTCCGCCAGACTCCCACAGGTTTGACAGTGTCTCAATGCCGAATTCGATGACATCAGGCGCATTTTCGACAATAGATGAGCCGATAGCCTTCATCATCGACTGGCCAGCACTGAAGAACGCCGGAACAACTTCTGTCACAACGCCGGGAAGCTTATCTGCAATGACAGGGCCAATGTCCTGCGCTGCCTCTCCAATGCCCTTAAAAATCTGAAGAATTCTCGGTAATACATTGCTTGCTGCCACTTCTACACTCTCAATGAACTGAGATGTCAGCTCTGAAAGGTCTTGATTCTGGTCGGCGATTCCGGTCACAAGATTTTCCCATGATGCTTTTGCAGAATTAACAGAACCCTCAATGGTGGTTGCTGCTTCTTTCGCTGTTGTTCCTGTGATTCCCATATTGGTCTGGACTTCGTGAATCGCATCGACAATCTGGTCGAATGTGATGCCGTCTAAGTCTTCGATAGTCTTATTCAGGATACCGGAATCGTTGATCAGCCTGACCATTTCGGCTTGGGTACCGCCATACATTATACATTCGATACGGTTCGCTATTCCGTATCCGCCTTGCGGCTGCTGCATATTTCTATGCAGATTAGACTATCTCTTGATGCTTTCGCACCCCTCGCGCTTCCACCCGCTTGGGTGTACTCTACTCGCTTCCACCTTCTGGTGTGCTTTCGATAGTCGTTACACGTTCATAGCCACGTCTCTGGTTATCAACATATTCGAATTTATATCCTCTTGTTATTCCTCTTTTTCCAATCGTCTCACTTTTCAAGAGTTGCGATATATTTCCGATAGTTTTGCCAAAATAATTAGCTACATCAGTTATTCTGTCAAAATACATTACATCATCTTGTTCAAGCCACGCTTCATGACCACCTCCACGTTTTTTTCTTACCTCTGGATAGTGTATCACTTTTACACGTTCGCTTCGAACGCCAGCTGTCCTGAATCTTGAATTCTGTTCTGAATAAGTAGCCCAACGTAAATTTGAAAGGGAATTATTCTTTCTATTACCATCTTTATGGTCTACAGTTGGCTTATTTTCAGGATTCGGTAAAAATGCTTCTGCAAGTAGCCTATGTATTGTATGTTTTTTTGATTTATTATTTTGCCATAAATCTATAGTCATATAACCGTTAGCTTTATTTTCGAAAGGGGTTTTTATTTTTCCAGTCGAATCATTTCTAACTTCACCAAATTCATTGATAGAATAATTATTGTATCCGTTTATTTTTTTCCACGTCATGCTGCTTCCTTCTTTCCTAGTATTATCTAATTTTAATTTACAATACTTATTAAGAATTTACAACATGTTTGCTATGCTTCGCACGGTATTGTCTACATATTATATGTTTAGAGTTTCACCGTTTTCACGAGGTTTATGCTGCTCGGCAATGGCACTGTCTACCGAGCTTCAAGTTATCCAACATAGTATAGTTTTGCTTCGCAAATCCTTGATACGCATTCTGGATATCCTGAATATTTGTACCCATCTTGTTGGCGTTGTCGCTCATGTCCGTAATGGCTCTGTCGGCTTCTTTCGCCGCCGCTTCGGTGTCTCCGCTAAGGCCTTGAATCAGTGACGCAGAGAAGCTTGTGACGGTTTCCATGTAGGTGTTTGCCGACATGCCGGCCGTCTTATAGGCTCCCGCAGCCGCTTTCATCACTGCGTTTTGTGCAGACATGAGGCTTTTATACTTATCTTTCGCGTCATCGACCGTACTATCTATGTTCTTTGCGTATTCTTTCAGGCTCTGCCCTCCGGCGCCAAACAGAGTCTGCACGCCGCCAGTAAGCTGTTCATAGCTTGAATATGCATCGAGTGACTTTTTTGTAATAACAGCAATACCGGCTTGAATCGTTCCATATGCTGCCGCTACTGTCTTTGCAGTCGTGACAGCCGCTTTCCCGAGAGTGGACGCGATGAAACTACCAGCCGATTTTGCTTTGCTTTTAGAATCGTCTAAGCCTTTGTCGTATTCTCCCGTGTCAAGGCTCAGCTTTGCATATAATTCAAGAAGATTCAAATTTCAACCCCGCCCTTCTCATCAGATCAGCGACAATCTCATCGCCGGAACGCGTGTCTTCTTCTTTTTGTTTCCCTTCTATAATGTCAGCATATCTTTGCGTGACTGGATCTTTCCTGAAGGCATTGAGGCCACACAGAAGGCTGTCTGTTACATAGATTCTATATGCCTTTGTTTCAATTTCCTGCCGAATACGGGCTACTGCAAAGCCTATAAAACCCTTAACACTACGTCCTCTGTATTCTCCGACGCAGAGCCAGATAATTCGCTGATATTCTCTGACTCTGCCGATGTAAAAAGCCCCTGTAAGTCCTCATCATTCGCGAGTGACACTACGTCTTTTACAAGTCCCATGAAGCCTTTTGACTGCTTGTATTCGTCTACAGTCTGCGTGTTAAGAGCTGCCATGATGACAATCAGGTCTTCCTTATGCTTTTTGATAAGGACCGGAAGGCTTGACTTGATCCGGCGCAAGGCCATCTGGATCGCGTTTTCGCCTTCTTGTGGCTTTTCCTTTGTGAAAAAATCTCTTGCTGTATCGTCTTCGGCAATGCTCATGATCGGAACAAGGATATCTGCAACGATATCAAGTCCCTGCTCCATTGTGATTTCTGAAAGTTTCTTCATATTATCTCATTCCTTCCTTATTTACCGGCAGATATATACACTTCGTAAGGCACTTTGTCCGGTTCTTCGATGCTGTAATGTCCTGTGTATGTGAATGCCATCTGTCCTTTTGATTTGTCGCTTGTGGTCAGCTGAAAACCGCCTGTAGAGAGGGCGTTAATCAGATGGATTGCCATAAATCCGCCGTTTGTATCGTCGTTTTTATCGGAATAGTCGCCGATCCACCAAACGTCGCCATAATCCGCCAGCTTCACGTCGTTTCTCGGCGTGATCTTCGTCTCGTCTACGCTGTCGATGTCCGCAACAGCCATGAGCTTTTTGACACTTGCCGCTGTGGCCGTAACGTACGTGCCGGACAAAGTGACTTCGTGGCTGTCAAGGCGCTTCAGTTCCATAGTATTTTTCGGGCAATTGTCGATATCTTCGCCGAAATCCGTAAATGTAAGGGCATCCGCGAAGCTGATACCTCCTGTCGTAGCACCAAGGATGTTCCCGATAGTGCCGCTTGCCGGTGTGAATGTATCACACAGAACGCCTGTGTTCATCTGCAATTCTTTAAATGTATTTTCAGGAATTTTTGTAAATTTCATTTTCTATCACCCCTTCAAAAATTCAACTGTAATATTAAGTAGACGTCTCTTAATTGATGTATCACCATCATCTAACAGGGCATTACACCAAGGTTCCCCACGTTTGAGCCATACTGCTCCGCTATCGCAGGCTACTACTTTTCCGCCTCGTCCGATAGCTGCTGCAATCTCATCCGCTTTCTTGTTCGGAATCAGCTCAGAAGTCGTATAGAACCACAGGGATGCAGTTATAGATTGCTCTGCATCTCCGAAAAAGCCATCATAATAATCGTATGTCATATACGGAAAAACGACATCATCCGGGACAGATGTCGTAGGATATGCCGTTATTCCAAAAGAATTAAAAAACTTATATAATGCTTCGCCTGTTGTCATTGTGTCAGCTCCCATCTCTCCGCCGTTGACTGTGCGATGTCCAGTGTCGATACAGTCGGAGACATCTTGTCTGAAGAATCTGACGTAATTCGGAACGTTTTGCCGTCAGAAAGACGACGGATCACGTCGTGATAATCCAGATAAATGTTTCTGCTTGTAGTCACTGTGTATACGCTCGTCATGCCGTCATGTTCGGCCTTTCGGGCTTCCATAGTGGTGTTAAGAGTAAGAGCTGCATTGAATTCTGCGCCGTCTGTCCACTCAGAAAGGAAGCCGCCTGCGCCGTCTGGTGTACGTTTCTTTTCGACGAAGCAAAAAGGAATCATCATGTTTTCGATCAAACTCATTAGACCTTCCTCCATTCGTTTAAGCGGCTCGCAAACACATCTTTCCACGTCTGCGGAGAACCATTCTGATTTGTCGCACGTGTATAGCTGTATCCGCCGAATGACTCGCTAGAGTACGGCCCAACATTGCTGCCGCCATACTTCTCTACATACTGTGCGATATCCTCGCAGAGGTTAAGAAAAGCTTTCGGAGGCTTCAGAGGAACTATAGTCCCAGTGAATGTCTCGTCATCCAGTTCAAACGGCGGATACTGATAAACACCGTCGTTCAGGACAGAGCCTTCGATCAAAAAATACTGACCTTCAATCAGAAAAGGAAGGTCAATGGTGCCGTCCTGAATCGTATAGGTCCCGTCGATATACTCCCCTGTTGGAAAGTAATTCCGGATATGTCTCATTACCTCAGAAATCATCATTAACCCTCCTCTCTCTTAATTCTTAGGCTGCCGCTGTGATTGTGCCTACAACAACGCCGGAGATCATCTCTGCAAACAATGTCAGACCGCTGACGATAACATCTTCACATGTCATCGTTTTGTAGTCAGAATCCTCATGAATACCGATCAAGCCAAGCTCATCAGCCGTGAAGCTGAATGCATTGCCTAAATCAGCACCGTTGACCGGGATGTAATACAAAACAAGGTTGTCCTTAGCTGTCGCATATACCTTACCCTTCGGAACAGAGCTATTCATGAAAACAGTTCCCATGCCAAGGAAATTTTCAATGTACGTCATGCCGAAGGCTGTCTGTGTAGTGATCGTTGCTGATGCAAGATAATCAGCAATATCAAGCGGATTGATGAAATATACCGCTTCGATAGCATTGTCTTCGAACAGTGTCTGCAGCTGTCCCCACGTCTGTGCAAGTGTCGCCTGAAGGCCTACGCCTGTAGAGGTTCCTGTTCCTGTTCCTAAGAACGTGAAGAACTTTGTACGAATGTTGTTCTGGATGTCCTTCATCATTCTGTCGGTTGTCAAGGTCACCGCCTGGTCAAAACCAGATCCAATGATAGCCTCCGCTGTTGTAGCCTTTCTCCACTTTTCTAATGTGATTTCCCCGTAATTAACAACTTTCATTTTGTATTTTGAAAGTGGAATCACTTCACCTTCGGCAACAGTTCCGCTCGCAAGCGTACCAGTTGCTTTGTATGTCTTTAAAACGCTTCCGGCCTGTTTAGAGATTTTTCTAGTTACGCCGAGAGCCTCAATGAGCTTCTTAAGATTCTCTGTGAAAAGCTCTGTGAAAGCAATCTCCCTAACCTGAGCATCTGTCAGATCGGTAGTTTTAATCAAATTTGTTTCAGTAGCCATTTTTTAATCTCCTGAATTAACATTATTAGTTGTATAGAGCTGAGGATTCTCGCGGATACGTTTCATCATTTCTGCTGTTGATTTGACGCCCTTCCTTGCCTCTTCTCTGCTTGTATATGATCCTGTTCCTCCGTCGTTTGTCGGAGGATTCTTAACATTTGCGCCCTTTGTCTGTGTAGATTCAATAAATCCTGACCAATCTGATTCAATCTTCTTTTTGACATCAGCTGCATCCTTGATCTGTCCTTTATCGTCCAGCTCAATTTCTTCAAAATTGGTGACTTTAAGCACATTGTCAATAACTTTGGCACTCACCTTTGACTCTTCAAGAAGCTTCTTGTAAGCCGCTTCTTTAGCCGTTCTGCTGTCCTTAGCAGTCTGCTCATCTTTGAATTTTTTGAAAGCGTCGCGCTCGCTTTCGTATTTCTTTTTCCATTCGGAATCATCGCCACCGCCATTTTTCTGAGCATCTTTCAGATCATCCTGTGCCTTCTTCAGCTGTACTTTTAAGTCGTCCTGTTCTTCTTTGAGGTCGTCCACCTCGCTGTGCAGCAGGTCCATCACAGCCGTCAGCTTTTCTTCATCTGTCATATCGGCATCTTTGACGATTTTTCGAATATCACTTCTTTTAAGTGCCATTTTTATTCCCTCCAATTCTCTTGTAGCTTTGCTTTGCTAACGGGCAAAACGACCGCTATTCTTCGCAGTCTATAAGCACAATATACTGTGTATTTATCTACCGTAACTGCAAAAAAAGGGCCTCGGCAAAACGCCGAAGCCCTTATCCTTCCATCATATCTTTTATGATGTTTGCGTATTTACTTGAATATTCCGTAACTGCCGGTTTAATAAACGGCCTTGGACGCATACCGTGTGTCATATGCCAATTTCCATTAGCATCTTGATACTTCCACGGGGTTTTTCGCCTTCCGTACGGTGACTGCGTACCACTTCCCATTTCGAAATAGATAGCGTACGAAACATTAGTTCCGATATAGCAATCTTTACCGTCAACGATGTGTGTTACGCTAGACATAAGACGACCTGTTCGGGGCGTCGTAGCACCCGTGATAATCTTTTTCTGTATATTCTTTTTGGCATATCCTTCCGCAGCCAATCCAATCTCTTCCAGAGCCTTGTTACACTTTTCTTCGAACAAGGCTTTAACTGCATCTACGTTGTCGACCATCTCGAATCCCGACATCTTACCGCCTCTTTCCTCTCTTCCATGCTGCATATTCCTTTGCACCGCCACCCCAGTGGCTCAGGTCGACCGGATCAGTATCATTAACGCCGGATATAATAGCCCGTGTGGTGCATCGGCAGTTGTACAGCTCCCTTGCAGTGCCATACAGCATGTCTCCCGGAAAACGCAGGCCGTTTGCGAACCGTTCCCCGTGCTTAACCCTTGTACCGTCCAATGCCCTGTGGCTGTCACGGGTGTGGTAATCGTGTGTAGCGATCCACTCGTCCTGAATCTGTATGCCAATCTTCTCCGCAGCTGTATAGGCTTCGTATGTTCCGCCGTTCTGTGCACTTGTCGTCGCCGTCCTTGCACTCCTTATCGCAGATGCGCGATTCATCGCCGCGACCTGCTGAAACCTGTCTGCAATGCTCCCGATGCCTTCGCCTTGCAGGATGCTTTGCATGAGGCAGGCTTGTAGCTTTTTCTTGTTCCATTGCTGATCCTTTTGAATGTCAACAGAAGGAAGTGGCAAAAGACGCGGATTTTTTAGAATCAAACGGCGCAGAACCGACTCATTCATCAAATCAAAGTCGGCACCCATCTGGATATTAGACATATAATTCTGCACATATCCTTCGACCGTATAGGCAGCATAGTTGTAATTCTCGCAGTATATATTAATGATCGCATCTTCAATGTAGCTTGCTGATATAACGTTCGTATTCGTCAGCCGCTCAGCCATCTTGTCTCTCAGGCTCTCCCAATGTTCGCCCCTCGCAAGCTGTGATTGCTCCCACAATCGGAATTCATCTTTTGTGTATTTGCCTTCCTGATAGGCCTTGTATTCCTTTTCCCATCGTTTTGCATACCGCAGGAAGTAAGCTCTAGCCTTTGCATTCAAATCTTTCCACGCCTCTCGATACTGCTTGTCTAGCTTTCTTTCAAGGGCTTTCAGCTCTTCTTCTGTCCAGTCCTCTATATACGACATTATTCATCATCCCCATTGTCACCCTGTCCGCCTTGATCATCGCCTTCGCCGTCTCCGTCTTCTCCGTCTCTGTTCTGTCCGCCGTTACCGAGATTGAAGCTGTTCAGCTGCTCTTTCTCTCTCTTATCAATCTCTTCATCGGCCTCCTCCGGAGTCAGGAAAGGCAAGTGCTTAATTATGCACTCATCTGACAGGTAAGCCGCAGCTTTCAGGATCATATCCAGTGTTTCGTTCTGGTTCGTGACCTTATTCCAGACGAAAGTCGGCTCATCGTCGATGCCTGCCAGTTCCAGAATCTTTTGTACGAAATTGATAACATTGTATTCGAAGTCTGCGCACTTGTTGTCCTGCGACTGATAAGCTGCCTGAATCTCCTGCGCTGTCTTCTGTGCAGCCGAAAGAGTATTGACGTCAAGTGCCTGAAAATCCTCATAAATATCCTTTCTGAGCATCTCAAGCATGGTCTTTCGTGCATCGTAAGGCACATCGAGGGTATGCGCTTCTATGCTTGCCTCATCCCCGTCCACGGCAGCAGCATGTACAGACTTCATTCTCTGTATGAACTTAGCCAGGTCAACGTCTTTCATTCCGCCCTCATTTTTGAGGATCCAGTAAAATCCCGATGTATCATCAATCTCATTCGCCAATCCTGATTTAATGAAATCGTAACAATCGATGCTTTCCCGGATGCCTACAAGCTCGCTTTCATGCGTATCATTCGCATATAAGCAGACGATAGGCAGACTGCTGTAGTTTTCCTCACAAACATCGTCGATGCCTTGCACCTCTGTAGACTTCGTGATGATCTTGTAGCCCTTTCTAGGCTGCATAACCTTCGCATCTTCGCTGCCTGTCTTGATATATTCCGTATAGCCTTCATCTTCGTAGAGGGTTGCTCTAAAAATCTTGTTCTTTCCTTCGTTTCTGAACCAATATCGAATACCAGCTCGCAGCTCTCCTGTATCCTCGTCGTAGAGAGGACAGAAGCCCGGAGAAGAAGGGGTGTCTGCATATCCGAAGACCTCTAAATGATCGTAGTTCCAAAAACCGAAGGCACGTCCCGCAGCCATTGCCTTTTTTGCGGCAGTCTGTAGCTTGTAATCAAAATCTTTCCCCAGTTTCTCCTTGTTATTCTTGTTCTGCAAGGTAACGCCGTTTCCTAGAACATACTGCACCTGCTGTATGATCAGACGTCTAAAGAAGAGTGTCTTAAGTTTGTAATTAGCGCTGAACAAATCAGGAATCCTACGACCGGACAGGCTGTATAGGAATTTCTGAAAACGTTCTATAGTCTCATTGTGCTTTGCGTAGTAAGCTTCCCCAGACCGCGCATTTTTGTATTCTTCCGATTCCATGAAAGAGTTTACGGCATATCGGCAGAAGTTGCCCCGTTCAATATCATTGTTGCCGAGCTTATCTAAATCTTGATACGTTCTCATATCTCACCTCTATAGATAGAATTCATATTCATTATCGTCCTCCGTGTCATCTCTGTTCACAAGCTTCATCGTTTTCACGAAATATCTGATAGCATCACACGAATGATCCGCCTCTTTGACCGGGGCGTCCTCTCCTCGCTCTGCTTTCTTTTCGTCCCATCTGTACCCCTGTATCTCTTCGATAGTCTCTTTGCAGCATCGTTTCAGGAACATCAGACGGCCATCCTTAAGCATCACCTGTGTGTCTGCAATACCATTCAGGACATCATTTTTCGCCTTCCTGACACTGTATCCCCTCTGTCTAAGCTCTACGATTAGCGCACTTGCAGAAGGGTCTACGATAATGTTTCTAGGGCATATCTTTTCTGTGTCGTATTCGTCCGAACTCAGCCCGAAGGTCTCTTCCATACCGTCGATAAGCTGCTTTACAGACTTTTGTAGCTTCTTCTCACGTCCACTGTATCGATATTGGTTCGTGCATACCCATGTGTTCGTGCCTTTCTTTCTGCGCCACAAAAGGAATACAGTTGCATTCTGGATACCAAAGTCACACGATATGTACCAAGGTCCTTCAAGTTCCGGAAGCTGATCTATAACATGCACATTCTCGTCAAACATGTCGTAAATCGCACCCTCTGCCATCGCCCAGCGTCCCTCTATGTATCTTTCATAGAAGATGCCTACATACATAGCTCGATATCTAGCCTTAATCTTCTCTGTAAGGCTCAGGTTATCGTCCATCGTGAAGTGCAGATATAGCAGCCTCTTAGCTTTTCTGTTGTCTATCCAGTTTTTTTTGAACCAATGATTCGGACCGTCCGGATTGCAGTTAAACAAATACTTTGAGCCATCCACAGAGCATCGTCCAGTCGCCTGATTGACGAAAGATTCCGGCATCAGGGCAACTTCATCGAAGAACACGCCAGCCAATGTGATGCCCTGGATCAGATCCTGTGACCTCTCATCCTTACCGCCGAAGACGTAGAAGTTATTCTCCACATCCCCTCGGGATATTACGAAAAGGTTGTCCGCCCTGTGATCCGTCACTCTGTATCCTCTTGACTTGAGCATCAGTTTCAGCCAGAAAAGGACGTTTCTCCGGAAGGAGCCGATCGTCTTTCCGCACATTGCGAAATTCTGCCCGTTAAAGCTCGACATTGCCCACATTACAAACGACAGTGACATGCACACGGTCTTTCCGGAACGGATCGCCCCGTCTGCTATGATGCCTTCGTAGTCTCTTACCGGTGATCCATCCGTCCACCAGTTCAAGACCATCCGCTGCTTTTTCGAGAATGGCTGGAATTTGAAGAATTGCTTAATCCTCTTCACTTGATCCGTCCTCCCAGTCGCTCGCCGCAGTGCCTTTCAGGGCTTCTAAGAATCCATCGTCAGCAGCCTCTTCAATATCGTCCGCCTGCGCTTTCGCCTTGAGTAACTCTGTCTGTGCATGAATCTGCTCGATTCTAGCCTTCTGCTCGTCTGTAGCTATATTCATATGCTTTGATAGCCATTCAAGAGCCTTCATCCTGTCTGCTAGCTTGATGCTTGCTCCGTCTTTTCCTTGCTTGACTTCAGCTAGAATAGAACCGTCCACCTCGTTCGAAGACTTGAAATGTACCACATTCACTGTCTTTGTAAGCGTTTTTTCTTCCCCCGTCTCAGGGTCTTTGATTTTTACAGGCCCGTACAATGCCATAACTGGAACTTCTTCAGTTCCAAAATCAAGGAAATCTGTGATATCCGCAAATGCGATATCCATGTACTTTTGAAAGATATCTGCTTCTGAAAGAAATTCTCTCTGGTAACGGTTCTGTTTAAGATGCTGAATTTCATTTCGAATTACAACATTGTCCAACATTCGATAGCTTGCCGAAGCTGCTACTTCATAGCTACATTCATACGCTTTCTGATATGCCTTCGTTGCATTAAAACACTTAATGTAATGAAGACAGAAAAGCCGCTGTTTATCGGTCAATTCGGCATTTTCCATCACATGCTGAACTTCTTTTACAGAACGTTTTTCTTTCTGCTTTTTCTTTTTTGCAACGTTGCATTTTTCTTTCGCAACGTTGCAGTCCCAGTTGTATCTGCTTTTCCAGCTCCTCACGGTGCCCTCTGACAGTCCAAACTGATTAGCGATATCAATTAACTTCTCGCCCTTCAAATATAACTTTTTTGCTTTATCGACTTTTTCATTTGGAGCTCTCGCCAAGAAAATCACCTCGTAAGACAACTTTAGGGCCGCCCGTCAAAGCGGAACAGCCCTTCAGAAAGGAAATAATATGAAACAGTGTGCAACCTATCTCAAGGCGATAGCCATGCCGGCGAATCCGGTCTGCTACTGCTGATTTTACGCACCCAGCATAATCGTAAGGAGGAAAAACAAAATGTCAAAAGACATCCATCCACGCTCCATTCTACAAAAACACTTTCTACTGTAACTGCAAACTTCATACATATCCTGCTTTTTCTTCTACAATTTTTGCGAAATCAGAGCACCAGTTGTATGCCGTTCGTTCTGATACCCCGACTTCCATGGCAGCTCCGATAATGCTTTTTCGTTTTTTTAAGTAGCACATTTCAATCAACCTCATTCTGTCGACGCCATCATCCATTTGTAGAGTATCATGAATTGCACACTTAACAGCATAGTAGTGTACAGCTTCCTGTACTGTTTTAGGCTGCTTGCCATCTCTGAAATGCTTGATCCACGCCATCACCTGTGGCTTGTAATACTTTTTGTAATACGGCATCAGTCATCATCCTTCCACTCGTCGCAATCTTCTGCGAATTCGAATTCATCCATGCAGTCGCACAATATGTTGCATTTGTCTCTACAATTGCAAATTATGCAACATTGATGTTTGTCACTTGCATTTCCGATACATTCCAATTTGCACGCCATAACCCCGTCACCCCTCAAAAGCAATGTCATAGTCCGCATGATGGCAAAGCATGTCCGCCCATCTCACCGACGTCCGATATCCGCCATTTTCCATGATGACCCCGAAGAAATCCCGATAGAGGGCACACACCCGCCCCTTTTTCTCATCAATCCCCGTCATACCGGTTGCCCGGATGCCGTCGCTCTCGTAACTCCTCTTCCTGATCAGCACCGGTCGCCCGATGTACGTTTCTCTTTTCAGCTTGTCGATATCCTCCGGGTGAATTGCCTGATTTGCCTTTTTTGCCTCCTCATAGCTGAATACAGCGTTTCTGTTGTGCCTCCTGTAAGTTTCCTCACGGCAGATGTTATAAACGCTAGATTTGCTCAGAGCGAGCGCACAGGCTATATCAGTGTATCTCATTCCCCCATCATGCATTCGCACAATCTTTTTTCTCTCCTCGTTGGTGATACTGTATCCCGCCGGCATTATTTCAACCTCCCATCATCACTTGCGTTCTCCTTAAGATATTTCTCAATCTTCGGCAGATACCAGAAAATTCTGGAACCCACCCTGACTTTCGCCTCCGCCTTTTCCCCGACGAACTCAGCTGACGATTTGCCAGCTGATAACACATCCATGAGCATTTTTGTCGTAATAAGTAATTTAAAATCCATTTTATACCTCCTACTCGCCATTTTAAGGCGTTTTATTTTAGTGCTCGATGATTTTACCGTCTTTTGTATTTCGCCGCTCTATTTGTCTCATACGAGCTTCAGGAGCATCAACGTCAATTTCTCCAGCCTGTATTTTTGAGATCAGCTGTTCTAACATCTTCGGCATTTGCCTGTGCTTCTGTTCTTTCTCCGCCAGCTGCTCGTACAGCGTTCGGAAATTTGCCCGATCTGCAGCGATGTTCTCCGACTGGCAGATGTTTAGGTACCCGATTCGCTCTACACACCTTCGGGTTACCGGCTCAAAGCTCGCCATCGCCTCATCTACCCGGTAAGAGCCGTATCGCCGGATGGCATCCAACACACTCTCCCAACCTTCGCCCCAGTCAGGAGCCTCACCGTTCTTGATCTCTGCTGCCTCTGCCCGGATGTCCGCAATCGACGGCGACCACTTGTTCACAGCTACCCACTTGTTCAGTGCCGTTTCTGCCACCGTATACGGAATATCCTGTAACTGCTTAAACCACAGCTCCATGGCCTGTGTGTTCGGTAACAGATTCTCCCGCGGATAGTATGTCTTTAAGGCCATCGAGAACATCGAAAATTCATTCTTGTCCATGTTGTTATTCCCCCTCTGCTGCCCATCTGGCAGCCATGTCATAAAAATCATCTAACTGCTGTGCTGTCTTGTTCGGTGCTTGATTTCTGCCCCCGGACTTGTTGTCATAATTGCCGTCAAGTACTTTCGCCATGTTGGAATCCCTGATAAGCCAGTCGAAGTTTGCAGACCAATTCCGGCCATTGCCGCCCTTCAAAAAGTCGGATGCCTCCGCTTTCTCGAACAAGCTCTCAAAGTCTTCTAGCGTATAAGTCTTAAATCTGGCTTTTATAGCTTTCTTTCTCGCTTCGGATAAAGATTGAACAGAAGGATATGACACACAGATTTGATTGAAGAGGGCTGCCACCTGCTTGCAGGTGTTGGTGGTGGAGTTTTTTTCTTCTTTTACTTCTTCTTTCTCTCCTATACTGTCCTTAACTATACTTCTCTTACCTAAACTAACCTCTCCTATACTATCCTTACCTAACCTCTCCTGGGTTGCCATTTGGTTGCCATTTGGTTGCCATTTGGTTGCCATTTGGTTGCCAGAGTCCTCAATCCCTTGAATTTGCGGCATTTTTTCAGTGTATGATCCGTTATCCTTAATGTCCAAACTCATGAATTCGTCCTCGTACTGGGTCGGACTGTACCGGTCCTTTCGGATCAGGTTGTGCATCCGCCAATGCTTAATCACAATCACACCTTTTTCGAATGCAAGCACAAACCTTTTCGCAATCAGCAGCTTCAGATCATCATCAGATGCCCCGATCATCCGGCAGATCTTCTTCGGGTTGTTGATGAATCCGTCATCATCCGCCCTCATGTTCAGGTGGAAGTATAAGGCCTGAGTCGTCAGCGGCATATCCAGAAAAGCATCTGAATCAATGATTTTCTGAGTAAACATGCGCCTTTCGGCCATTCTTAATCACCTCCTTCATCCAGTCTCATAATCTCTGCATATCCCTGATACAGCTTCATCCAGTCGTCTAATCGCATAGTCACAAGAATTTCTTTCCTGCTCTGCTTGTGGAAGACAGCCGGGAGAGGCTCCACACGGTTATTTCCCGCGTCATTTTCAGCCTGAGCAATCCACTCATAGAGACGCATTCTCTCCTGCATCTTTGCCTCGACATGGATGCCAGGAAGGCCGATTACATCAGAAGCATCTCCGGTATTTCCGCAATATTGTGCTGTCCTTCTTGCATTTTCATAGCCGTAACTTTGAAAGATTTTGGACAATTCCCTCTCAAATCTGGCCCCTTTTTGCTTACTGTTTACTGACATTTGTAACATTCCTTCTGTCTAAATATTCTTTGATCCTGTCCGCCCATCTCTGCCATTTATCATTTGCATACGACTCAATAACCGGAATTTTTAATGCATCAACCATCATCAGCACGTCGGCCACCTCGTCATTGAGCTGTTCCTGCGCAATCAATGTGTTACGATTTGTAGGATTGTTTGACAGGCCTTCAGCCCTGATCAGCTTCAAAGCCGCCTGTGACAACTCTGCTGCTTCTTCGGCAAGCTGTTCAAGCAATGTTCTTCTGTCGATATGTTCAAGTACATATCTTTTATCATCAATATAGCTCATCACTCTACCCGCTTTCTGTATTTGAGCTTATTCTACAATCTCTTTTGCAAACTTTTCTTTATTTTTCATCTCTTCCAACTTGCGTTTAATCTCTTCTTTTTCTTCGTCAGCATACGACATATTCCAATATTTTTCCAAATACTGAATATGTTTAATTTGCTCATCTGTCAAAAGATATAAGTGATCAAGTACAACTTCTCTGATTTTTGTTCTGTCTGGATGCCAATCACCAGCAAATAAACACTGACACATTCCCAATTCATAATCACATATTGGACATTTAGTTTTCATCTCTTCCACCTCGCTTAACAATCTCAATAGCTCTGTTTAACCCGGCATTGTATCCTTGATGTATATCTGACAGAACAGTTTCGCTTTCAATGAATTTTTCCCTCTTCAGCTCATTAACAACACTATCCGCATCAATCAGTCTCATAATCACTCTTCCTCCTTGTACCGTTCTGGCAGCGGCATCCAGGCATTTACAAATAATCCGTAACTTGATAAACACGATTTGACATCATCACCGATATAATAGGCACCGCCACCATCTCCGTCCTCAATGTATCTGCCGATTTCATGAATAGATGCATTTTCAAAATTAAGAAGAATACGTTCACTGTAACCTTCTTCGTTAACTTCCGGAGTATTCTCAGCCGGAATCCATTTCATCCGCTCTGCTCTTAAAAGCATTTCTTTCAATTCTTTCTTGGATATCCTTCTATGTAGTATATCTGTGCAAAACGGACTAATTGTCTCAAAAATAAATTCGTCCTCTGTTTCATGTAATTGCGTGACAAAATTAACTACCGTTTTTGTTATGCTGTCGTTAAGTTCTTCTCTCATTGCTTCACACCTCCTGAGCTGCCAAATGGCAGCTCGTTTATTTGTGATATGTTAAAATGCACTGTCTTATGCATTTGACAGTATTGATTAGTTAACTTCCTTGAATTCTCCTTTTACAAGGTGATAGAACGTGTCTGCTTTTATTCGCTCTCCGTCTACATATTCCGTCTTGACACATAACGGAACCATTCGGTTCTTTTCTTCTGAATATTTCCATTCAGAAAGCGTGATCCAGCTACCTTTTTTTGCCTTAACCGCAGAATTATGTCCAGCGCAGCAGATCACGGAATCTTCTCCTGTGCTACAAATCTGCGCAGAGTCCCCGGATGACCCAATCTTCGCAGAGTACCCGGATGACCCAATCTGCGCATAGTACCCGGATGACCCAATCTGCGCATAGTACCCGGATGACCCAATCTGCGCATA
>OWIP01000415.1_pt1 | contig 32919 bp, 24 predicted proteins | sample 1732581 | NCBI WGS metagenome assembly OWIP01 (sample SAMN05065731, study PRJEB22554) | human gut metagenome | biome: ENVO:2100002; feature: ENVO:00000062; material: ENVO:00002003 | host: Homo sapiens | place: USA
CTCGCAAGAGCCGTCGCTACATCTTGTGCCCAGCTGCATTAAGCCGATAAGCACATATTTATATTGTTTTTTCCTGTTCAGAATCCGTCATTTTTCACATAAAATTCGAAAAAACTTGATTTTTTCAAAAAGCCTGATATCGTATATGTCAGATGTGCCATGCGGATTTTATATGGCTGCGCAGAAAGGATACGGTATGAAGCGAAGCTGGTTTTTGATTGTCCTGTGCCTGCCGCTTCTGCTGTGCGGCTGTGCGCAAAAAAGCGCGGAGCGCGAATTTTTTGCCATGGACACCGTCATGCAGCTGCGCGCCTATGGCCCGGCGGCAGAGGATGCGCTGGCGCAGGCGGAAGCTGAAATTTACCGGCTGGAGGGCGTGCTTTCCTGCCGGGACGAACAAGCGGCGCTGGCCCGGCTGAACGAAACGGGCGGCGGAACAGCCGGTGAGGAGACGGCGGCGCTTTTACAGACGGCGCTGACGCTCTGCGAACAGACCGGCGGGGCCTATGACCCGGCGCTCGGCGCACTTTCGGAAGCGTGGGGCTTTTCGACCGGCGCGTACCGCGTGCCGGAGCCGGATGCGCTGGCCGAGGCCATGCAGAGCTCCGGAGCCGGGCTTGTGCAGCTGGACGGTATTTCCGTGACGCTGACAAACGGCGCGCAGCTCGACCTCGGCGGCATCGCCAAGGGCTATGCGGCAGGACGCGTCCGGACAATTTTAAGGGAAGCGGGCGTCACGTCCGCGATCATTTCCCTTGGCGGCAATGTTGCCGCTGTGGGGAAGAAGCCGGACGGCAGCGCGTGGACGGTCGGCCTGCAGGACCCGGACAGGCCGGAGGCATATTTCGGCACGGTTTCCATTGAAGACGCCTGCGTCGTCACCTCCGGCGCGTATCAGCGGTATTTTGAGGAAAACGGCGTCTGCTATCACCATATTTTAGACCCGCATACCGGCTGCCCCGCCGAAAGCGGCTTGAAATCCGTCAGCGTCGTCGCAAAAGACGATACGCTGGCCGATGCGCTGTCAACAGCGCTGTTCGTCATGGGACTGGACGCGGGCGCGGAGCTTTGGAACAGCAGCGGCCTTTCGTTTGAGGCCGTGTTCGTAACGGATGACAACACGGTCTGGATCACCCCCGGCCTTGCCGGGCGCTACCGGTCCGACCGGCCCTATCAGATACTGGAATGAAGCAGAAGCATTGGATCTTGATCTTCGCGGCGGTCATCGCCGTGTGTCTCGCCTTGTGGCTGCTGCCGCGCGGAGGCGGGCAGACGGCGCTTGTCTATCAGGACGGAACTTTATTATACATACTTAACCTGCGGCAGGACCGGACGCTGACCGTGACCGGACCGGCGGGCGAGAATATCATCACGGTAGCAGACGGCGAGGTCTTCATATCCCGCGCGGACTGCCCCGATCAGATCTGCGTGCAGCACGGGCCGCTGCAAAAAACCGGCGGGCCGATCATATGCCTGCCGAACCGGCTGACGATCGAGTGGGCGCAGAAGGATGCTCAGGTCGACGCGCTCAGCGGAACGGGAGGGCTGCCATGAGGCTGAAAAAGCTTACGCTCACGGCCGTCCTGACGGCGGCGGCGCTCGTCATGTTTGTGCTGGAGAGCCAGCTGCCGCCGCTCACGGCCATTCCCGGCATCAAGCCGGGGCTTTCCAATATTTTTACGCTCTTCACCATGGAGACGCTCGGCCCCGGCTGGGCCTTCGGGCTGTTTTTCACGCGCGTCACGCTCGGCTGCGTTATCACCGGGCAGGGTTCCGCGTTTTTGTACAGCTTCGCGGGCGGACTCTGCGCGTATGCGCTGATGCTGCTGCTCAGAAGGAAGCTTAAGGGCAGCACACTCTGGGTCAAGAGCGTGCTGTGCGCCATGGCGCACAACGCCGGACAGCTGGCCGCCGCTGCGGCCATCGCGAAGACCGGCGCGGTATGGAGCTATCTGCCGGTTCTGATACCGGCTGCGATACTGGCCGGGACGCTGACCGGCCTTTGCACCCAGCTGGTTCTGCACCGGCTGGCAAAGGCGGGGGTTCTCCCGGAAGAAACGAGTCCCAAAAAGCAAGAGGAGGAAGCAAACGGATGAAACTGCACATCCACGGCGTACACGTGCCGAACCGCAAGAATACGGCGGAGCTGGCCGCGCTGCGTCTGCCCATCCCGGAGACGGTCGAAATCCCGATGTCCATGCACATCGGCGCGCCCGCCATCCCGGTCGTAAAGCCCGGCGAAAGCGTCCGGGTCGGGCAGCTGATCGGAAAGGCGGGCGGGTTCGTCTCCGCGCCCGTCTACGCAAGCGTTTCCGGCACGGTCAAAAAGATTGGCCAGCAGGTCGGCTCCGGCGGGCGGCTCATGCAGACCGTCGTCATTGCCGCCGACGGCAAACAGGAGCCTGACCCGGATTTAAAGCCGCCCAAGCTCGACACCATGCAGGATTTTCTGGACGCCGTGCGCGAAAGCGGCATGGTCGGCCTCGGCGGCGCAGGCTTCCCGACGGTCGTCAAGCTGACCGTTAAGAATCTGGAGCAGGTCAAGGCCGTGATCATCAACGGCGCGGAGTGCGAGCCGTATATCACCTCGGACACGCGCACGATGCTCGACCGGTCGGAGGAGCTGATGGAGGGCGCGCGTCTCGTGCAGCACTTTTTGCAGGTACGCCGCGTGATCTTCGCCATTGAGGACAACAAGCCCCGCTGCATCCAGCTGTACCGGAAGCTGACGAAGGACGAGGACGGCATGGAGGTCTGTGCGCTCAAGTCTTTGTACCCGCAGGGCGGCGAAAAGGTGCTGATCTACAATACCATCGGCGAGATCGTCCCCGAGGGCAAGCTCCCGCTGGATGTGGGCGCGATCGTGCTCAACTGCACGACGCTTGCCAACATCGCCCGCTACTGCAGGACCGGTATGCCGCTGGTCGAAAAGTGCATCACGGTCGACGGTTCCGCCGTCGCGAAGCCCAAGAACGTGATTGTCCCCATCGGCATGAAGCTCGCAGACGTGTTTGAGCAGTCCGGCGGCTTCTGCGCGGAGCCGAAGAAGGTGCTCTACGGCGGCCCGATGATGGGCATCGCCGTGCCGGATCTCGACCAGCCGGTCTTAAAAAACACGAATGCAGTCCTCGCCATGACGGAAGCGGACGCCGTCCTGCCGGAGCCTACGGCCTGCATCCGCTGCGGCCGGTGCATCCGCCACTGTCCGCTGCGCCTCATGCCGTCGCATATCGTCGCGGCCTATGAGGCGGGCAATATGGAGCGGCTGGCCGAGCTGAAGGTCAACCTCTGCATGGAATGCGGCTGCTGCTCGTTCGGCTGCCCGGCGCATAGGCCGCTCGTGCAGACCAATAAGCTCGCAAAGGCGAAGCTCGCCGCATGGCGCAAGGCGCAGAGCGAAAAGCTCGATGCAAAGAAGGAGGCCGTCAAATGAAGCTTGTGATCTCCGCTTCCCCGCATATCGATTCCGGCGCAACGACCCGGAAGATCATGGGCGACGTGCTCATCGCCCTGTGTCCTGCATTGATCGCGGCCATCGTGATCTTCGGCTGGCGGGCGCTGCTGGTAACGGCGGTGTGCGCCGCAGCCTGCGTATTTTTCGAGTGGGGCTTTGAATGGCTCTGCCATAAGGAATCCACCATCGGCGATCTGTCCGCCGTGGTGACGGGCGTCATTCTGGCGTATAACCTGCCGGTGTCCATCCCGCTGTGGCAGGCCGTGTTCGGCTGCCTCGTGGCCATCGTCGCCGTCAAGCAGCTCTTCGGCGGCATCGGCAAAAACTTTGCCAACCCCGCGCTGGTAGGCCGTATCGTCCTGTTCCTCTCGTTCTCCAAGACCATGACGGCGTGGGTCTTCCCGGACGCCGTTTCGTCAGCCACGCCGCTGGCGCAGCTGGCCGCAGGGCAGAAGCCGGAACTTCTGACGCTCCTGCTCGGCAATCACGGCGGCTGCATCGGCGAGACGTGCGCGCTGGCGCTGCTGCTCGGCGGAGCGTATCTGCTTATCCGCGGCGTCATTACCTGGCAGACGCCGGTGTGCTTTGTAGGAACTGTTTTTGTGCTGTCCCTTGTTCTGGGGCAGGATGCGCTGCGGCAGGTTCTCTCGGGCGGCCTGCTTCTGGGCGCGTTCTTCATGGCAACCGACTATGTGACCGCCCCGCAGACCTATTGGGGCCGGGCGCTGTTCGGCATCGGCGCGGGACTGCTCACGTGCCTCATCCGCTTCTACGGCAGCTACGCCGAGGGTGTGTCGTTCGCCATCCTCTTTATGAACATTCTCACGCCGTATCTGTCCAGATGGACGCAGAGCAAGCCGCTGGGAGGTGCGAAGGCATGAAAAACACGAAAGAGATCCGAAAATCCATCGTCGTTCTGGTCGTGATCTGCCTGCTCACGTCCGCGGCGCTGGCTGTTGTGAACCACTTTACCGCGCCCGTCTCCAAGGCGAACGCGGAGGCCAGAGCCGAGCAGGCGCGGCTCGACGCCGTACCGGACGCGGCTTCGTTTCAGCTGGTCGAGACGACTCTTCCGGAGGAGGTCGTGAGCGCCTATCTCGCGCTGGACGAAGCCGGAAGCCCCATGAGCTATCTGTTTACCGTCGAGGGCAAGGGCTTCGGCGGCACGATCCAGGTGATGTGCGTCATCGGTACCGACGATTTGATCCGCGCCTGCCGCACGATGGATGTCTCGTCCGAAACAACGACGCTCGGCGGCCAGACGGCAAACGAGAGCTATGCCGGCCAGTATACCGGGCAGGACGCCTCGCTTTCCGGCGTGAGCGCCATCTCCCACGCAACCATCACATCGAATGCCTATCGCGGCTGCGTGGAAACTGCGTTTGAAGCGTATGCGATTGTAAAGGGGGCGCAGAAATGAGCAAATTACAGAATTTCCTGAAGGGCCTGATCAAGGAGAACCCGGTGCTCGTCCTCGTGCTCGGCACGTGCCCGACGCTGGCCATCTCCACGTCGGTCATTGCGGCCTTCGGCATGGGCATTGCGGCAACCGCCGTTCTGATCCTGTCCAACATGGCCATTTCCGCCATCCGCAAAATCGTCCCCGACCCGGTGCGCATCCCGTGCTATATCGTCGTGATCGCGGGCTTCGTCACGGTCGTCGAGCTGGTCATGGAGGCGTATGCCTTCAGCCTGTATCAGTCTCTGGGCGTGTATCTGTCGCTGATCGTTGTCAACTGCATCATCCTCGGCCGGGCCGAGATGTATGCCAGCAAGCACGGCGTTGTGGATTCCGCCATTGACGGCGCGGGCATGGGCCTCGGCTTCACGCTCGCCATCTGCGCCATGGCCGCCATCCGCGAAACGCTCGGCTGCGGCACGTTCTGCGGCCTGCCCGTGCCGTGGTTCCACGAAAACCCCATCGGCATTCTGACCATGGCCCCCGGCGGCTTCTTCGTGTTCGGCTGCATGATTGCGCTCATCAATAAGATCTCCAAGGGCAAGGCCATCAAGAAGAAGGAATTCGGCTGCGCCGGCTGCCCGGGCTGCGGCAAGGGCGCCTGCGAAGGAAAGGAGGCGGCTGCGAAATGAAGACCATGATCCTCGTCATTCTGACCGCCGCGATCACGAACAACTATGTGCTCGTCAAGTTCCTCGGCATCTGCCCCTTCCTCGGCGTATCCAAGAAGCTCGATCAGGCGACCGGTATGTCGTTGGCCGTGATTTTCGTCGAGGTGCTGGCCACCGCCGTCACCTGGCCGATCTACCACTTTCTGCTCGCGGGCAAGGTCGACTTTACCTATATGGAGACGGTCGTCTTCATTCTGGTCATTGCGGCCCTCGTCCAGCTGGTCGAGATCGTCCTCAAGCGCTATGTGCCCGCGCTGCATAAATCCCTCGGCGTCTATCTGCCGCTCATCACGACGAACTGCGGCGTGCTGGGCGTGACGATGAACGTCATTTCCGACGGCATGAACTACGGCGAAGCGCTTCTGACCGCGCTTGGCTGCGGCCTCGGCTTCTTCCTCGCGATGGTGCTGTTCTCCGGCGTCCGCTCGCGCGTTGCCGAGGCGGAGCCGCCCAAAAGCTTTGAGGGGCTTCCCATCACGCTCGTCTCGGCGGCGATCGTATCCCTGTCATTTTTCGGCCTGACCGGCATTATCGACCGGCTGTTCGGTTAAGGAGGGCGCGGCTATGATGGAAATTCTGATCCCGATTCTGGCTGTGACCGTAATCGGCCTCATCTGCGCGGTCGGCCTCGCCGTGGCGTCGAGCGTCATGGCGGTCAAGGAGGACACGCGCTTTACCGAAATTCGCGCCTGCCTGCCCGGCGCAAACTGTGGCGCGTGCGGCTACACCGGCTGCGACGGCTATGCAAAGGCGCTGCTGGAGCCGGGCACGAAGACAAACCTCTGCGTTCCCGGCGCGGATGCAGTCGCGGCGCAGATCGCGGCGCTGCTCGGCGTGGCGGCTGAGGACGTTGTGGAAAAGATCGCCGTTGTGCAGTGCGCGGGAACGTGCGAGGCTACAAGCGTCAAGGCTGACTACCGGGGCATCCCCTCCTGCGCGGCGGCGAAGCTGTTCTACGGCGGCAACGGCAGCTGCATCTTCGGCTGCATGGGCTTCGGTGACTGCGCCAAGGCCTGCCCACAGGGGGCAATCTCCATGCAGGACGGCATTGCCTGCGTTGATCATACGGAATGCATCGGCTGCGGCATCTGCGCGCAGACGTGTCCCCAGAAGATCATTGAGATCGTGCCGGATATCATCCGCACAGAGGTGCTCTGCTCGAGCTATCACAACGGCCCGTATACCCGGAAGGTCTGCTCCTCCGGCTGCATCGGCTGCCATAAGTGCGAAAAGACCTGCCCGCAGGGCGCCATCACCGTCGACAATTTCCTTGCCCGCATCGACTGGGACAAGTGTACCGCCTGCGGCACCTGCGCAAGCGTCTGCCCGACCGGCGCAATGGTCTACGGCGATTTCTCCGGCGCATCCAGAGTCCAGCCTCTTAAGAAAAACTGCGGTGCATCGTAACCCTCTTGACAAACGTAAAGCGCCTGCGGCAAAATGCCGCAGGCGCGTCAATTTTTTATGGATGGGTTCAGCCCTTGAGCTTGTCGAAGAAGCTCTTGCGCTTGGGCTGGCCGTCGTCGCCGACGGAGGATTCGAGCTGCTTGAGTAGCTCCTTCTGCTCCCGCGTGAGCTTTGTCGGCGTTTCAACGACGACGGTGACGAACTGGTCGCCGCGCGTCTTGTAGCCGACATAGGGAATGCCCTTGCCGCGCAGGCGGAAGGTCGTGCCGGTCTGCGTGCCCTCGGGGATCTGATAGCGCACCTTGCCGTCGAGTGTGGGCACCTCGATGGACGCGCCGAGCGCGGCCTGCGTGAACGAAATGGGCATCTGGCACATGACGTTCGCTCCGTCACGCGTGAAGATCGGGTGCTTGCGCACGGAAACGGTCACGAGCAGATCGCCGTTCGGGCCGCCGTTCGAGCCGGCATTGCCCTCGTCGCGCACGCGGAAGGACTGGCCGTCGTCGATGCCGGCAGGAACCTTGACACGGATGGTCTTCGTGTGGCGCACCTTGCCCTTGCCCCGGCAGGCGGTGCAGGGGTCGGTGATGATAGTGCCGCTGCCGCCGCACTTCGGGCACGGCTGATTGGACTGCATGGTCATGCCCATGAAATTCTGCTGGGTGCGCACGGTGCCGGTGCCGTGGCAGTACGTACAGGTCTGGGGGCTCGTGCCCTCCTTTGCGCCGCTTCCATGGCAGGTGCTGCACGTTTCGATGCGGGAGAAGGTGATCTCGCGCTCGCAGCCAAAGGCCGCGTCCTCAAAGCTGATCTCGATCTCGCTGACGACGTTCTGGCCCTTCGCCGGACCTCTTCTGCGGCCGGACGACGACGCGCCGCCGCCGAAGAAATCGCCGAAGATATCGCTGAAATCCCCGAAGCCGCTGAAGCCGCCGCCTCCAAATCCGCCGAAGCCCGCGTTCGGATTGAAATTCGGGTCGACGCCCGCGAAGCCGTACTGGTCGTACCGGGCCTTTTTATCGACGTCGGACAGGACCTCATACGCCTCGTTGATCTCCTTGAACTTTTCCTCGGCGGTCTTGTCGCCGGGGTTCTGATCGGGGTGGTATTTCATGGCCAGCTTGCGGTAGGCCTTTTTGATCTCGGCGTCGGACGCGTTTTTCTCAACGCCCAGCACCTCGTAATAATCTCGTTTGTTCTGATCTGCCATACTATCTCACCTCAGATTCGGTGGGTAACAGCCGATAGGGGCGGTCACGCCGCCCCTGTCAAGCTGTGCTTCACGAATTAGTTGTCCTTGACCTCTTCGTAGTCCGCGTCGACGACGCCGTCGTCATTGCCGCCCGCCTGCTGGCCGGCCTGACCGGCGTTCGGGTTGGCATTCGGCTCGCCCTGCGGGGCCGCGTTCTTATAGAGCTTCTCGGACACGGCGTAGAACGCCTTCTGGACCTCCTCGGTCGCAGCCTTGATGGCGGCGAGGTCGGTGCCCTTCTGGGCGGTCTTCAGCTTTTCAATGGCTTCCTTGACGGGGGCCTTCTCAGCCTCTGTGACCTTGTCGCCCATCTCGTTCAGGGTCTTTTCGGACTGGTAGATGATCTGGTCGGCGTTGTTGCGGGTGTCGACCTCGTCCTTGCGGGCCTTATCCTGCGCCGCATACTGCTCCGCTTCGCGGACAGCCTTGTCGATATCCTCCTTCGAGAGGTTGGAGGAAGCGGTGATGGTGATCTTCTGCTCGGCGCCGGTGCCGAGATCCTTCGCGGAGACGTTCACGATGCCGTTGGCGTCGATGTCGAACGTGACCTCGATCTGCGGAACGCCTCTGGGCGCCGGAGCGATGCCGGTCAGCTGGAACACACCGAGCGTCTTGTTGTCGGCTGCCATCTCACGCTCACCCTGCAGGACATGAACCTCAACGGAGGTCTGGCTGTCAGCGGCGGTAGAGAAGACCTGGCTCTTCTTGGTCGGGATGGTGGTGTTGCGGTCGATCAGCTTGGTGAACACGCCGCCCATCGTCTCGATGCCGAGAGACAGCGGAGTGACGTCCAGCAGCAGCAGGCCCTTGACGTCGCCGCCAAGCACGCCGCCCTGGATCGCTGCGCCGACAGCGACGCACTCGTCGGGGTTGATGCCCTTGAAGCCTTCCTTGCCGGTCAGCTTCTTGACCTCATCCTGCACGGCCGGGATACGCGTCGAGCCGCCGACCAGAAGGACCTTGGAAATATCGTTGGCGGTCAGACCGGCATCGGACATCGCCTGCTTGACCGGGCCTGCGGTCGCTTCGACCAGATGAGCGGTCAGCTCGTTGAACTTTGCACGCGTCAGCGTGACGTCCAGATGCTTCGGGCCTGTTGCGTCAGCGGTGATATACGGCAGGTTGATGTTCGTGGAGGTCACGCCGGACAGCTCGATCTTGGCCTTTTCGGCGGCTTCCTTCAGTCTCTGCATGGCGACCTTGTCGTTGGACAGATCGATGCCCTCTGCCTTCTTGAATTCGGAAACGAGGTAGTTCATGACGCACTCGTCGAAATCATCGCCGCCGAGGTGGGTGTTGCCGTTGGTGGCAAGGACTTCGATAACGCCGTCGCCGATGTCCAGAATGGAGACATCGAACGTGCCGCCGCCGAGGTCGTAGACCATGACCTTCTGCTCGGCTTCCTTGTCGACGCCGTAGGCCAGAGCGGCTGCGGTCGGCTCGTTGATGATACGCTTGACGTCCAGACCCGCGATCTTGCCTGCATCCTTGGTGGCCTGACGCTGTGCGTCGTTGAAATATGCGGGAACGGTGATAACGGCCTCGGTGACGGTGCCGCCCAGATATGCCTCGGCGTCCGCCTTCAGCTTCTGCAGGATCATCGCGGAGATCTCCTGCGGGGTGTACTTCTTGCCGTCGATGTCGACCTTGTAATCGGAGCCCATGTGACGCTTGATGGAAGCGACGGTGCGCTCGTGGTTGGTAACGGCCTGACGCTTTGCGACCTGACCGACCATTCTTTCACCGGTCTTGGAGAACGCGACGACGGACGGGGTGGTGCGGTTGCCTTCGGCGTTCGCGATGACGACGGGTTCGCCGCCTTCCATAACGGCGACGCAGCTGTTGGTAGTGCCAAGGTCAATGCCAATAATCTTACTCATAATAATTTCCTCCTATATGAATGCCTGTATTTACAAATTTAGATGCTGCCGGTTCCCCGGCTTGGGTGCTTTTTTAATTTGCGACCTTTACCATTGCGAAGCGGACGACCTTTTCGCCGACCTTGAAGCCTTTCTGGAAGACCTCTGCAATGACGTTTTCGCCAAGCGCTTCGTCCTCGACGTGCATGACCGCGTTATGAAGCTGCGGGTCAAAGACCTCGCCTGCCGCGCCGAAGCTCACGACGCCCAGCTTTTCCATGACGGAGACGAGCTGGTTCATCGTCATCTCGACGCCCTTTTTAAACGCGGCATCCTGCGTCTCCTGCGCCAGCGCCCGCTCGAGATTGTCGTACACGGGAAGGAACTTCTCGACCGTCTCCGAACGGATGTCGGTATAGAGGCTTTCCTTTTCCTTCTGGCTGCGCTTGCGGTAGTTGTCGTATTCGGCGGCCAGCCGCAGATAGCTGTCATGCTCCTGTGCCAACGCCTGCTGCGCCTTTTCAAACTCGCTTGCCTCCTGCTGCTTGGCTTCCTCGGGCTTTTTTTCCTCGGACTGCTTCGCGGCTTCGGCTTCGGTCTGCTGCGCAGCTTCTTCTGTCTGCTCGGCTGCGGAGGCGGCCTGTGCCTTTTCCTCCGAAGCCGGATTGCTGTTTGTTTTCTTACTCATATCTATGCCTCCGGGTCATTGTGCTTATTTTCCGGCCCTTCGATCGCCGGGGTCTGGTTTTTCTGGAACATCCGACTCAGGTTCTCGGCGAAGTAGCTCAGCCGGGCGGTGATCTGCGCGTAATCCATTCTGGTCGGGCCGACCACGCCGATCAGGCCCTGCATCCCGTCGCCGATGTCGAACTTCGTCATGACGACGCTGGTGTCGCGCAGCTCCTTCGACACGTTTTCCGGGCCGACCAGGATCTGCGTCCGGCTGTCCGGGGAAAGTGCGGCGGGAAGATTGGAGACCACATCCTCGTCAAGTGCGGAGAGCATTTTCTGCGCCTTGTCGATGTCGTGGTACTCCGGCTGGCCGAGAAGCTTGGCCTGCCCGGTCATGTAGACCTCGCTGTGCTCCTGGTGCAGAAGCGACGTGACGAAATCCATGATGACGGGCACGAGGCTGGCCGCATTTCCGGCGCTTCTGGTCACGCGGGACAGAAGCTCGGGGCTGAGCTGTTCGGCGGTCAGCTCCGTGACGCTTGCGTTCAGCACTGCGCCGAGAAGCTTCAGATCCGCCTCCGTCAGCTCGACCGGGAGCCGGATGAGCTTATTCTTGACGGAGCTGTCGCTCAGCATCACGACGAGAATAAAGCTGCCGCTGTCCGCCAGGATCAGGTCGAACCGCTTGACCGTCAGCCCGGCGGCACGCGCCGCCATGGCGTAGGCGGGCAGATTCGTCATCTGCGAGACAAGCTTGCCGACCTGCGAGACGACCTTGTCGACCTCCTGCATTTTCAGCTCCATCGCCTGATTGATCGACTTCGTTTCATCGGTCGACAGGCGGTAGTCCTGCATCAGCTCGTCGACGTACAGCCGGTACCCGGCAGGCGACGGGATGCGTCCGGCGGAGGTGTGCGGCTGCTCCAGATATCCGAGCGCCGTCAGCTCCGCCATCTCGTTGCGGATGGTCGCGGAGGAAAAATCCATGTCCGGCATCTGCGCAATGGTCTTGGACGCCACCGGCTCCGCCGTGCGGATGTAAAGATCCACGATCGCACGCAGGATCTTCTTTTTCCGGTCTGAAAGCTCCATGGTTCGTTCCTCCTTTCGCCTTAGCACTCTTTATCCCTGAGTGCTAAACGCAGTGTACCACCGCCTGCCAGCGTTGTCAATACCTACAGACTTAAATTATTTGTGAACAATTCATATCTTATGTATGAATGCCCCGGCGGGGCGGTTTTATCAGCCGCGGCGCCCGGATCCGCAGCATCAGCCGGCTTCCCGGACAGCGTTCCTGCCCGTCTGGCGGGGACTGCAGGGCAGGCTTTGTCTGCCGTTCAGGGATTATATAGACAAAATCCACAAAAAATCCCCGGTAAAATTTACGTAAAACCGGTAAAATCTCCGTAAAGGCACTGGATTTTAACGGGTGGAACTGCTATACTATGAAATACAGAACTCTGCGACTGCGGCTCCCGTGACCGGCAGCCGTTTTCGTTTCTGTATCAATCCGCAGAAGGAGGGTTCAAAAAAGGTGCTTTGCGCAGGACGAGCCTGCGCACAACATGAACATTCAGAATTTGAACAGAAATCAGGAGGAAATGCAAGCATGAAAAAACGCACAACGCGGTGTCTCGCGCTGCTGCTGGCCGTCGTCATGGTCCTTTCGGTCATGCCGGTCGCCATGGCGGAGGAGACAACGCAGACGCAGACTTACACCAAGGTCACAAAAGCGCCTGCAGACTGGTCTGGTACATACCTGATCGTGTCCGAGGGTGACAAACTGATTATGGACGGTTCCCTTGACAAGCTTGACGTTGAAGGGAACAAGGTCGATGTTACGATCACCGACAGCAAAATCACCGGTGATTATGCGAAATATGCGTTTACCGTTGAGCCGATGACTGGCGGCTACGCCATCAAGTCTGCAAGCGGAAAGTATATTTCGGGTAAGTCCGGAAGCAACAAGCTGAACAGTGGTTCCACACAGTCCCTCAATACGATTGAACTTACCAGCGGTAAGGTGATCGTTACCAGCGACGGAACAACACTGCAATACAACAATGCAGCAAAGAACGGCACCAGATTCCGTTACTACAAGTCGCAGAATCAGCAGCCGATCTCGCTGTACAAGATTGAAACCGCAGCCAAGCAGCAGGTCGAAACCCCGACTGCGAACGTAGCGGACGGCGCTGAGATCGAGGTTGGCACGGAGATCAAGTTCGAGTGCAAGACCGAGGGCGCGACGATCTACTACAAGACCGCAGGCACGGAGTATCAGGCATACACCGGCCCGATCTCGGCTTCGCATAACGAGACGTATACCGTCAAGGCCACGAAGGACGGCATGGAGGACAGCAAGGAGCTGGTCGTCTCTGTCGATGTCTTTGAGTGGGTCAACAAATACGTCAAGGCCGATACGATTGCGACCGGCGATCAGGTCGTGATCTACAATGCTGGCAACGGCTATGCTGTCGCTGGCGAAATGCTGGGCAGCTACTATCTCAAACCCGCCGCGGCGACGGTTGCTGAGAATGCCCTGACGGCGGACAGCTTTGATAAGCTGGTCTGGACGGTCACGAAGAACGAGGACGGTACATACTCTTTCAAGCAGGGCACAGATACCACCCTCACGATGGGCACGAACAACGGCAAGTTCAACCTGAACCTGACCGGGGACGGCGCGGTAAAGTGGGACGTTGAAACCTGCAATGCAGAAAATGCGTCCTACTATATGTCCGGCAATGGCTTGACCGGCCAGTATGGCAAGGTCTACATGGAGTACTATGCCAAGTACACCGAGTTCAGTGCCTACTGCACCAGCACGGATCGTCTGACGGAGAAGGACTTCGGCATGACGTTCTACAAGCTGACGCGGGAAAAGAACTTCATCGGCGGCCTTGTGCCTCCTCCCACCCCGACCCAGAAGGTCGCGACCCCGACGGCTTCCCCCGCTACGGGTGAAGTAGAAAAGGGCACGAATGTCACGTTCTCCTGCGCGACGGAGGGTGCGACGATCCTCATTGCCACGGACGGCACGACCTTTAACGAGGGTACCGAGGCGACGGTGAATGAAGACGTCACCTTCACAGTCAAGGCCACGAAGGCCGGCATGGACGACAGCGACGAAGCGACGTTCACCTATACGGTCAGGAAAGAAGATGGAGAGGACAAACTTGGAAAGCTAACTTCTGCTGACCAGTTGACAGACGGCTCTTATGTCATGATTGTTTCCACCGGCTACGCACCGCTGGAACTCAGCGGGAAGTGGCTGACGGTTGTACAGCCGACTGTAGCGGAGGACAAGGTGACGAAGACGGAAGGCGCGGTTTGGACGCTGAAGGTAAGCGGACAGTCTGTTACGCTGACTGATAAAAACGGCATGGCCATTGCACCTTTCGGTGGAAACAGCAATGGCATTCAGTCTGGTAATTATAGCTGGGCGTGGTCGTTCAGCGCAGAAAATCAGACCTTCAAATTTATGGGTGCCGGTGATGATACTGTTACGCTGGCCAGCAATACCAGCACGGATTCTACATACGGTGGGTTTAACAAGTTTAAAGCCTATAAGAACAACACGGTTGCAAGTCAGCAGTATCCGTGCGAGTTCACGCTCTACCGGGTCGACCCTGCATCTGCTGACCAGCCCTCCGGCGATCTGCCCAAGCCCGGCGACAAGTTCGTGATCTACAACCAGAACGCACAGGCGGTTCTGGCGGAGCAGAACGATAACACGGATAGCCCGGCAATCAACAAGGCTGCGGCTACAATCACCGAGGACGGCAAGGCGGCCATCCCGGCAAACGGCGCAGTCGTGTTCACCGTCGAGCAGAACGGCGAATACCTCCGCTTCAAGAGCGATGCGTATGGCTATCTCTGTGCCAACGGCACCGGCAACAACGCGTTCTACAGCAAGGACTTCTCCGAAGAGGGCGTTTCGACCGAAGACGCGGACTGGCTCGTCCGTATCTGCTCCGGCGGCGTGGGCGGCTATGAGCTGGAGAGCCGCACGGCGAAGTTCAACAATAGGTATAGCCAGTGGTTGGAGTACTACTCCGATTCGTTCAAGACCTACAGCATGGATAAGAGCAAGGTCACGGATTACACCATCTACTCCTTCTTCTTCTATCCCGTGGCGGACGGCGTGAATGTGGACGGCGGCCTCGTCGTGCAGCCCACCATCACCTTCCCCGAAACCATGCTCCCGGCCTATGTCGGCAGCGATTACGAGTTTGAACTCGAGATCGACACAATCTATGAAATCGACAATCCGTGGATCGAGTACAGTGTCAAGAAGGCCGATGGAACGTACATCCCCGGCTATCTCAGCGAGCTGCAGGGCAACACGGACGTGGAGGTTCTGGACGGCTTCACCACCGGCAAGGGCCGCGTCCATATCACGGTCTTTGATTCGGATATCGCGAAAGCAGCTGAGGCTGGCAGCACGATGACCCTGACCTTTGCGTTCAAGGATATCAAGGGCAACGAGGCCAGAGCGTCCTGCACCGTCGACATCCTCGACGAGCCCGTGATCTCCAACGTAACGCCCGCGCAGGGCGCGCAGACCGGAGCCGAAAAGCGGCCGACGATCTCCGCGGAGATCTCGAACGCTGGCGAGAACGCCAGCGTAACGATGACTGTCAACGGTGAAAAGGTCGATGCTGCCTACGCGAACGGCAAGGTCACCTACACCCCGGCTGCCGCTATGGCGGACGGCAAGGTCACGGTGACTGTGACGGTCAAGCGTGCGGATAAAAAGGAAACCAGCAAGACCTGGTCCTTCACCATCGGCGAGGCGACCTTCCAGTGCTACTTCGGCCAGCTGCACTCCCACACGCAGTATTCCGACGGCGCTGGCTCGCTGGAAAGCGCACTGGCGTATGTCAAGGCGCTGCCTGACAATGCGAATGTTGACTTCGTCGCATTCACCGACCATTCCAACTACTTTGACAAGTCCGGCGCAGCCAACCCCGAGGGCGCGCTCTATGACATGAGCCTTGCCAGCGCGGCGAGCCAGAATCTCTGGAATGAGTATAAGAACGCGGTCGCTACGTTCAATGCGGATAACGCGGGCAGCATGGTCGCCATTGCGGGCTTTGAAATGACGTGGTCCGGCGGCCCCGGCCATATCAACACCTTCAACACCCCCGGCATCGTCTCCCGCAACAACACGACGCTCAACAACAAGACCAAGGATGCAGGCCTGCAGGCCTACTACAAGCTTCTGTCGCAGAAAGAGGGCGCCAACTCCATCAGCCAGTTCAACCATCCGGGCACGACGTTCGGCAACTTCATTGACTTCGGTTACTGGGATGCTGTCGTTGACACCCGTATGTACATGGTCGAAGTCGGCAACGGCGAAGGCCAGATCGGCGCAGGCGGCTATTATCCCAGCTACGAGCAGTACATCATGGCGCTCGACAAGGGCTGGCACGTCGCCCCGACCAACAACCAGGATAACCACAAGGGCAAGTGGGGCAACGCCAACGACGCCCGCGACGTCATCCTGACCGACGACTTTACCGAAGACGGCATCTATGCAGCGCTCAGAGCGCGCCGTATGTACGCCACCGAGGACAAGAACCTCGAACTGGACTACACGGTCAACGGCAGCATGATGGGCTCCATCATCGACGTTCCCGAGAAGCTGAACTTCGAGATCTCCTTCAACGATCCCGACCGCACCGATTCCATCGCCAAGGTCGAGCTGGTCGTCAACTCCGGCAAGGTCGCCTATACCTGGGACAGTGCCGCAGATCTCGCCAAGGGCTCCGTCAGCGTGGAACTGGCGCCTGAGTACACCTATTACTTCGTCCGCGTCACCGAGGGCGACGGCGATCTGGCCGTGACCGCTCCCGTCTGGGTCGGCGAATCGCTCAAGCTTGGCATTTCCAAGGCTGAATGCGGCACGTCCACCCCGGTTACCAACGAAGAGCTGACCATCACCACCACGTTCTTCAACAGTGAGGCAAAGCCCGCTACCATCAAGTCCATCACCTATGCCATCGGCGGCGAACCCATCGGCACCGCGACGGATCCCATCACGCTGGCTGCAAGCAGCACGCAGGATGTGGAATTCAAGTATACCCCGACCAAGGCCCGCATCATGACCGTCCGGATCACGGCTGTGATTGAGCAGGACGGCAAGGAGTACACGTTCACCAAGGACGTCACGCTCGATGTGCTTGACGCGAGCAAGCTTGTCTACATCGGCATTGACGCCTCGCACTACAACGAATATGTTGCAGGCAACTATAAGGACTCCATGGGCAACTTCGGCGAACTGGCTGCGGCCTATTCCGTGCGTACAGTCACGCTGAAGACCAGCGAGGAACTCATCGCGGCCTGCGGCAATTCCAAGTACAAGGCCATCATCCTGACGGCTCCGTCCCGCCGTCTGGAAGCGGCCCAGAAGGATCCGAAGACCTATTCCACAGAAGAACTGAACGCCATCAAGACGTTCAACGACAACGGCGGCATGGTGATCCTCGCCGGTTGGTCTGACAACTACGAGAATTACCCCATCATCCAGAACAACCCGGACATCAAGCATATGGCCGCGACGCAAAACGAGGTTCTGGCCAAACTCGGCTCCAGCCTCCGTATCTCTGACGATGCAACGTATGACGATGAACGCTCCGCAGCCGACGGCGTCGACAAGTGGAGACTCTACTTCTCGACCTACAACATGGAGAACCCGCTTCTGAAGGGCGTGGAATTCGATGCAGAGCATCCGTATGACAAACTCTACACCGAACGCTTCAGCCACTACGGCGGCGCGTCCATCTACGCAGTTGACGCAAGCGGCAATGCAACCTCCACGCTGCCCGCAACGGTCAGCCCGGCAGTCTACGGCCATGCAACGACCTACTCTGTGGACGTTGACAGCGACGGCCTCGGCGGCGCAGCTACCCCGAAGTACACCTTCGCAAAAAACGATGACCGCCTGATGGTCATGGCGTCCGAGCAGATCGAGGGCAAGGGCCTCATCATCGTCTCCGGCGCAGCCTTCATGTCGAACTTCGAGGTGCAGTACCAGGTCTCCGACAGCGGCGCGGAGAAGAACTACTCCAACTACAAGATCTGCCAGAATCTCGTCTCCATGCTCAACCAGACCGAGATCACCAAGATCGCGGATGTGCAGGCAGAGACAGAGGAGGGCGTCAAGTTCACCGTGGAGGGCATCGTGACCTCCAACGCCTCCGGCTATGACAAGGATACCGCGTTCTTCGACTGCATCTATGTGCAGGACAACACCGCCGGTATCAACGCCTTCCCGGTTGCAGGCAACTTTAAGATCGGCGATAAGGTTCGTGTCACCGGTACGACGTCCTCCTATCAGGGCGAGCGTCAGCTGGCTGTGACGAAGACGAAGATCGAAAAGATCGCGGACGCGGAGGCTCCGACTCCCGTGGAAGTCACTGCCGCGCAGATCAACGACGGCTCCGTCCTCGGCAGCCTCGTCAAGATCAAGGGCACGATCACCAGAGTGGAAGAGGCCGAAGGCAAGATCCAGACCATCATGGTCAGGGATGCGGCCGGCAAGGAAGCCCGCGTCTTCATCGACGGCTACATCACGAAGGACAAGGAAGTCCAGAACGCCATCGTCGGCAATCAGGTCGAGGCGGTTGGCCTTGCCTCCTATGACAATACCTTCGTCCTCTCGGACGGCACGCCGGTCTACCCGCGTATCCGTATCCGCGACCGCGCGGACGTCGTCTGCACCGCAGGCGAGACCCCGATCAAGACGTGGAACATCACCTATGTCACCGACGGCGGCACGATCAACGGCGCGTACCCGACAACCTACACCGAAGGCACTGTGACTGTTCTCCCAACCGATGTGACCAAGCCCGGCTACACCTTCCTCGGCTGGTTCACCGCCTACACCGGCGGCGTGCAGGTCAAGCAGATCGAGGCGACGGAGACCGGCGACAAGACCTTCTATGCACATTGGCAGAAGACTATCCTGCCGCCTCCGCCCATCGCCCCCGGCACCCCGGTCACCCCGGCCAGGCCCGCTGCCCCGGTAGGGCTCCCGTTTGCCGATGTGTCCGGCAGCGACTGGTTCTATAACGATGTCCGCTACGTCTATGAGAAGGGCATCATGGACGGCACGGGCGCCGATCGCTTCTCTCCCAACGCACCGCTGACCCGCGCCATGATCGTCACCATCCTCTACCGCATGGACGGCAGCCCCGCCATGTCCGGTGCATCCGACTTCAAGGATGTGGACAGCAACAAGTGGTTCGCCAAGGCAGTCGCATGGGCGGCGGCCAACGGCATCGTCAACGGCTACGGTTCCGGCCTCTTTGGCCCGAACGACCCCGTGACCCGTGAGCAGCTTGCGGCGATCCTGTACCGCTACGCAGTCTACGGCGGCATGACGGCTGTGACGCTCGAGGAAAATCTCGGCAGCTTTGCCGACACGGCGCAGCTCTCCGCCTACGCCATTCAGGCGATGAACTGGGCGGTCGGCCAGGGTCTGATCAACGGCTCCGGCAGCAACCTTGTGCCGAAGGCACAGGCGACCCGCGCACAGGTCGCGGCGATCATCCACCGCTATCTCGAGCGCTGAGTTCCCCAACAGTACAAAGCTGCCCCGCCGGTTCTTCCGGCGGGGCAGTCCCCCATCATTCAAAAACTGCGCATCCTGAAGGAGAATCCATGAAAAACTTACAATGCAAGCTGACGCGCAAGCGCTGGCTGGAGATCGGCGTGAGCGCGCTGCTGTTCGTGCTGATCATCGCGTGGGCGCTGGTTCTGGAATACACGGAGCCTGACCGCGAGGCGACTGCCGCGCGCAAGCGGTATTTCGCCGTTGCGCGCGTCACGGACATTCTGGACGACAACGCGGAGACCCAGGACTGGACCGAGGGCCGCCGCATCGGCCAGCAGTATCTCGAGGTCGAGATCCTGAACGGCCCGTGGAAGGGCGAAACACTTGAGGCGATCAACTATCTGACCATCTATACCAACGTCGACGCGAAGATCGGCACAAAGATCGTCGTCCGCCTCGATCTGGACGACGAGGGCGCGCCGTATATCATATCCATTCCGAATTATAACCGCGCGCCGGTGCTGATCGGCCTGCTTGCCGTGTTTGCGGCGCTGCTCCTGCTGATCGGCCGGAAAAAGGGCCTCACGGCCCTGCTGGGGCTTGTGTATACGCTTGCGTGCGTCTGGTTCATTCAGGTGCCCATGATTCTGCGCGGCGCGCAGCCGGTCGTGGTCACGGTTGTGCTTGTCGCGCTGACGACGGCGGCCTCGCTCCTGTTCCTGAACGGCTTCAGCCGCAAGACGCTCTGCGCCACGCTCGGCTGCATCGGCGGCGTGGCGGTGGCCGGCATTTTCGCCGCCCTGTGCGGGTCGATCTCGCCGCTCAACGGCTTCAACCTGCCGGAAGCGGAGGAACTGGTTTTGCGCGCGTCCGACCGGGGACTGAAGATCAGCGGTCTGTTCGTCAGCGGCATTCTCATCGCCTCGCTCGGCGCGGTCATGGACGTGGCCATGTCCATTTCCTCCGCCTGCTGGGAGCTGCGCGAGCTGAACCCCGACCTGCCGCGCAAGGCCCTGTTCCGCTCCGGCATGAACATCGGCCAGGACGCCATGGGCACCATGGCGAATACGCTCATCCTTGCCTTCGCCGGTTCGAGCCTCAATACGCTCCTGCTGTTCCAGATCTTTGATTATCCCATGATCCAGATCTTCAACGCCGATTCCATCGCCATCGAGATCATCCGCGGCGTGGCCGGCACCATCGGCATCATCCTGACCGTCCCCCTCGTCGCCCTCCTGAGCGCCGAGATCATGGGCCCGAAGAAGAAAGCGTAAGCTGCAAAACAGAAGCGGCATTCCCGGGCCGGGAATGCCGCTTTCTGCATCAAAACGTCGGATCGTTATCGGTGTGCGTCCGCCTGCACGCAATATGCCTCCTGCATCTTTTGCAGGACGGCTTCCTTTTTCGGGATGGACGGGATGGCGCCGGAAGCTTCGGTGGAGAGGCTTGCTGCGGCTGCCGCGTAGCGGGCCATATAGGCAAGATCGTCCCGCGTCAGCGCCTCCGGCGCTTTCCCAAGCTCCAGAAAGCGCGATACGGCGCTGCCGCCAAAGATATCGCCTGCGCCGGTCGTGTCAATGGGATGCACCTTCGGGCAGCCGCAGGAGAAGTCTGCCTGCTTATTTTTCAGCAGACACCCCTTCGGCCCCAGCGTGACCATGACGAGCTTCGCGCCCAGCGCCAGCACGCGCTCCGCGCCCTCCTCCGGGCTGCAGTCCCAGAGGAACTGCGTCTCCTCATCGCTGATCTTGACGATATCCGCCTGCGAAAGGCCCCAGAGGATCTGTTCCCTTGCCTCCTGCTCTGTTTTCCACAGCGGGGCGCGGTAATTGGGGTCGTAGGTGACGAGCCTGCCGTGCGCGCGGGCATAGGCCGCGGCCTTCTGCGTGGCCGTGCGGGCAGGCTCGTCCGTGCAGCTGAGCGAGCCGAAGTGGAACACGCGGCTTTCTGCCAGCATGGCCGGGTCGATCTCCTCCCAGCGCAGCTGCGTGTCCGCGCCGGGCTTGCGCGCGAAGGCAAACGAGCGGTCGCCGTGCGCGTCAAAGGTCACGAACGCAAGCGTCGTGAATGTATCGGGGCTGATCAGAATGCCGCGCGTGTCGATCCCGGCGCGGCGCATCGTGCCGGTCAGCAGATGGCCAAAGGTGTCGTCTCCGACCTTGGCGAGAAATGCGGTCTTCTTTCCATACGCGCTCAGCGCGGCAAGAAAATTGCCGGGCGCGCCGCCGGGGTTGGCGGCAAGAGTGGGGTAGCCGTTTTCGTCCTTCGCGCGTTCCGCAAGATCGACAAGCAGCTCGCCCAGCGCGATCACATCATACATAGGTCTGTCCTCCTGTGTTTTTTGTTATTTTACCATGAAAGCAGCCTGGACTCAACCGCCGCGGGCGAAAAAATGCGCGGCGCGTTCCGCCTTTACATTTGCGTGCGTATGTGGTAAAATTCTCAAAAGTGTGTGAAGCCGAGCTGAAGGAGGATGCGTCCATGCCGATGACAAACGCCGCTGAATATCTAGAGCGCACCGCCGCCCGCGTCCCGGACAAGGTCGCCTTTTCCGACGCCTCCGGCAGTCTGACCTTCGGGCAGCTGCTGACGCGTGCGCGGGCACTGGGAACCGTTCTGGCCGGGCTTCCGGGCTGCAAAAACGCGCCCGTGGCTGTGCTCACGGGGCGGACAGTGCAGAGCGTCGCGGCGCTGCAGGGCGTTTTGCAGAGTGGGAATTATTACGTTCCCATCGACGAGCAGATGCCGGAGGCGCGGATGCGCCGCATTCTCGCGCAGGTGCACGCCCGCGCGATCGTCTTCCCGGAAGCGTGCCGCCCGCAGGCGGAGCGGCTTGCGGACTGCGCGCCGCTCGTGTGTCTGGAGGAGGCGGAGAAGACCGCCCCGGACAATGCGCTTCTGCAGGCCAGGCGTGAGCAGATTATCGATCTCGACCCCGTGTACCTGCTCTTCACCTCCGGCTCGACCGGCACGCCGAAGGGCATCGTCATCTCCCACCGCGCCATTCTGGATTTTACCGACTGGCTGACGGACTTCTGCGGCTATACGGAGCATGAGGTCTTCGGCAATCAGTCGCCGTTTTACTTTGACACCTCCTGCAAGGATCTGTACCAGACGCTGAAGCTCGGCGCGACGTGCGTGATTCTGGAGAAGAAATTCTTCGCGCTGCCGCTGTTTTTGCTGCAGGCGCTCGACCGGAACGGCGTGACCGCCGTGAACTGGGCGACGTCCGCGTTCCATCTGGCGGCAAGCTCCGGCGCGCTTGAAAAGTGCGTCCCGCACGCGCTGCGGAAGATCGTCGTCGGCGGCGAGGCGCTGCAGGCGCGGTACGTGAATATGTGGAAGCGCGCGATCCCGGAGGCGGAGCTTTATAATATGTACGGCCCGACGGAGACGACCGTCGACTGCGCCGCGCTGCACCTGACGCACACGTACCGCGACGACGAGCCGATCCCCATCGGAAGGGCCTGCCGCAATATGCAGCTGCTGCTGTTAAAGGACGATCTGACCGAGGCAGCCCCCGGCGAGACGGGCGAGCTGTGCGTGCGCGGCTCCGGGCTTGCGGCGGGATATTTTGCCGACGCGGAAAAGACCGATGCAGCCTTTATCCAGAACCCGCTCTGCCCCGATTACCGCGACATTCTCTACCGCACGGGCGATATGGCCGTGCAGCGGGAGGACGGGAATTTCTATTTTCTTGCCCGCCGCGACGGGCAGATCAAGCACATGGGCTACCGCATCGAACTGGGCGAAATTGAAACGGCGCTCTACAGTGTCGATGGCCTGCACGACGCCGTCTGCTTCTGCGACGCAATGCGCGACAGGATCGTCTGCGTCTATGCGGGCGATCTGGACACGAACGCGCTGGCACGGGCGCTGCGGACGGCGCTGCCGAAATATATGCTGCCGAACGTCTATGAAAAGCTGGACGCGCTGCCGCACAACGCCAACGGCAAGCTTGACCGTGCGGCGCTGAAGGAACGGTTTTTGTATGCGCAGAGTTGAAAGCTATGCAGCGCTTGCGCCGCTTCTGTCCGCACAGCTGCGGCGCGGTGTGGTGACCAACTGCTTTTTATCCCCGGCAGACTACCAGCGCGAAATCGATGCCGGGCTTTTTTACGAGGAAGGAGACGGCTTTTTGCTGCTGCTGCGGCAGCGGGCCGGATACCGGCTCCTGAACTTCTATCTGCACCCCGGTGCGAAGCTTTGCCTGCCGGGGCAGACGCTCCCGCTCGTCACGGAGCTGGCCTGCCGGGAAAAAGATCAGGACGCCATGCGCCGGGCGCAGGACGCGCTGTGCGCGCTCGGTTTTGCGGAGTGCTTTCGCCGTCTGCGGCGCACACGGGCGGCGGTTCCGGCTCCAAATAACGCGGAAGCTCCGACGGAGGCTTCCTTTGAGGCTGTGCGGGCGTTTTTACTTGAACAGTTCGACCCGCTGACGGGCTGCATCCCGCCGGACGAGGAACTCCGACAGGCGGTCAGCGCCGGGCAGGTGCTGTGCCTTTCGGATGCGGACGGCATTTCTGGCTTGCTGCACTACGCGCCCGGGCGGGCGCAGTGCGAGATCCGCCATCTGGCCGTCCGTGCGGACTGCCGGGGGCATGGATACGCCGGGCGGCTGCTGGCCATGCTGGAAGCGAAGACCGGCGGGCAGAAATGCGCCGTCTGGGCGCGGGTGGGGAACGCCCCTGCCGAGCATTTCTATGAAAAAAATCAGTTTCAGCCGGACGGATGGCAGTCCGTTGTGCTGAGGCTGGGATAGATAAAGGAGTTTTGACACTATGAGAAAGCAGATCATGGAGATCCTGACGGAGATTTGCCCGGGCATCGACTTTGAGAACGAAAAAGCCCTCATCGACGACGGCCTGATCGACTCGCTGGATATCGTCGCGGTCGTGACGGAGCTGATGGAGGCGTTCGATGTGGAGCTTGGCGTGGACGATCTGACGCCGGAAAACTTCAACAGCGTCGAAGCCATCGAGGAGCTCATCGAGAGCCGTCAGAGCTGAGATGTCCTTTGCCTCCCTGCCCTTTGTGGGGCTCGTCACGGCAGGCGTCGTGCTGTATTATCTGGTTCCGAAGCGGGCGCAGTGGGTCGTGCTGCTGCTGGCAAGCATGGTCTTTTACCTGGTTGGCGGCGTCAAAAGCGCCGTCTGGCTCGTGCTGGTCGCGGGACTCACGTGGCTGGCGGGGCTGCTGCTCGAAAAGCAGAACGCGCGTCCCGCACCGGATAAAGCCGCAAAGGCCGCCGTGCGCCGCGCGAAGAAGCGCATCTGCGCGGCGTGTCTGGTTCTCTGCTTCGGGCTGTTATATCTCATGAAATACTGGAACTTCACGGCCTCCGCGCTGCCGTCCGCCCTCGGGGACAAGCTTCCCCGGTGGGATTTCGTCGTGCCGCTGGGCCTGTCGTATTTCATCTTCCAGAGCGTGGGATACGTGATCGACGTCTACCGGGGAAAGCTCCCCGCGCAGAAAAACCCGCTGAAATACGGCCTGTTCGTCTCGTTCTTCCCGCAGATGGTGCAGGGCCCCATCAGCCGGTACGACCAGCTTGCCCCGCAGCTTTTAGCAGAGCGCAGTCTGGACTGGCGCGATCTCAAATTCGGCATCCAGCTTTGCCTCTGGGGCTATTTCAAAAAGCTCGTCATTGCCGACCGGGCCGCCGTGCTGGTCAACGCTGTCATCACGGAAAACTGCCCCTACGGCGGCGCGATCATTGCCAGCGGCATTCTGTTCTACTGCATTCAGCTTTACTGCGATTTTTCCGGCGGCATCGATATTACGCGCGGTGTCGCGCGGATGTTCGGCATTGACATGGCCGAGAATTTCCGCCGTCCGATCTTTGCAATGTCCCTGACGGAATACTGGCGGCGCTGGCACATCACGCTCGGCGCGTGGATGCGCGACTATGTGTTTTATCCGCTGTCGCTGTCGAAAGCCTTCGGCAGACTCTCCCGCTGGGCCCGCACGCACATCAGAGGCACGGGCGGCAAGATCTTTGCCACGTCGCTCGCGACGTTCATCGTCTATCTCATCATCGGCATCTGGCACGGAGCGAACTTCCGCTATATTGCCTTCGGCCTGTGGAACGGCGTGCTCATTACGGCCTCGCTCCTGCTGGAGCGGACGTTTTTGCGCTGGAAAGCGGCGCTGCACATCAACGATAAATCCGCCGCATGGCGCGTGTTCATGACGCTGCGCACGATGCTGCTGGTGTTCATCGGGCGGTATTTCACGCGTTCGCCGCGTCTGAGCTGTGTGTTCCGATTCTTGAAGACAACCGTGCTGCATCCACAGCCGTCACAGCTGCTCGACGGGACGCTTTTGTCATTCGGCCTTGCGAAGACGGATTTTCTCGTGATCGCGCTGGGTCTGGCCGTTTTGCTGACGCTTGAGTGCTTTCAGGAGCGCGGCGTGCAGATCCGGGTCGCGCTGGAAAAGAGACCTGGCTTTGTGCAGTGGCTTGCCGTGACGGCGCTGCTGCTGGCCGTGCTGTTGCTCGGCGTGTTCCGGGCCGGGTATATCCCGTCGGGCTTTATCTATACGCAGTTCTGAGGCGGTGATCGAATGAGTTCAAAAAAATGGGTGCTGGTCTTTCTCGTGACCGTCCTTGTGCTGGCCGCGCTGCTGGCGGGGCTGAATCTTGCCGTCGACCCCTTCGGCGCGTTCGGGGACAGGCTGCTGTCCTGGTTCTCCTACGATGAGACGAATAACCCCCGCGTGGCAAAGTTCAGCTATCTCGAACAGCACCACGACGAATACGATTCCTATATCCTCGGCTGCTCGTCCACCAGCTCGTTCCCGGTGGACGCGTTCAACGAGGCGTATGGCGCCAGCTTTTACAATCTCATCATGTACGGCGCGGATATGCGCGACTGCGAAAAGATCGCGCAATATCTGGTGGAGCATTACGAGGTCAAAAACCTCATTCTGAACGTCTATCTCGACAACGGCCTGACCTACGACGAGGAATCCGACCGGCTGACGAAGAACCTCCACTATAAGGAGGACCCGGACACGTCCGTGCTGTCCTATTACACGCGCTATCTCTTCGCCGACCCGCGCTATGCGCTGGCCAAGCTGAACGCGCTGCGCACGGACACCATTCTGCCGCAGACGTTCGACGTGTTTGACGAGCGGACAGGCTGCTATGACAAGCGTGTGCGCGACGCAGAGCCGATCGGCAGCGAGGAGCGTTATCTCGAAAGCTACCCCGTCTTCGCCGACTATCCGCACCAGACGCTCTCGCTTCCGTACACGGAGCAGTGTATGCAGAGCGTCGCGGCGATCAAGACCCTGTGCGAGGAAGCGGGTGTGAACCTCACCGTCGCGGCCGGGCCGGTATATGCTGAGTATCTGAAAAATTATGAACCGGAAACCGTCGCGCAGTTTTACCGCTCGCTGGCACAGGTCACGCCGTTCTGGGATTTTTCGTCCAGCAGCGTCAGCTGCGAGATGCGCTATTTCTACGACGGCACGCACTTCCGCAACAACGTCGGCGAGATGATCTGCGCCCGCATGACAGGCCGCACAGATCTCTGGATCCCGGACGATTTCGGAACGTATGTGACCGCCGACACCCCGGAGGATTATTTCCTGAACGTCCTGTCCCCGGCGGCGCTTTCGGCCGATGAGATCAGCACGCAGGTGCCCATACTCATGTACCACCATCTGTCCGAGGACGTGACGAACAGCGAAATGGTGTCCCCGGAGCAGTTTGAGGCGCAGATCCGGGCGCTTTCCGAGGCCGGGTATACCGGCGTCTCGTTTGACGAGCTGCAGGCGTATGTCCTGCGCGGCGAACCGCTTCCTGAGAAGCCGGTCGTCATTACCTTTGACGACGGATACAGGAGCAATTACACGCTGGCCTATCCGATTTTGCAGAAATACGGCATGAAGGCGACGATCTTCGCCATCGGCGTTTCGTTCGGAACGGATCATTACAAGGATACGGACTATGCCATCACGCCGCACTTCGGCGCGGCGGAGGCGGCGGAAATGACCGCGTCCGGCCTCATTTCCATCCAGAGCCACACGTATGATATGCACCAGTGGCCGCCGTATGAGACAGGCTCCGCCGTGCGGGAGAACATTCTCCAGCTTTCCAGCGAAAGCGAAGAGGCCTACGTGCAGGCGCTGACGGAGGACTTTACGCGCAGCCGTGCACTGTTGGAGGACGCAACGGGCCGGCCGGTCGACGTGCTGGCATATCCCGCCGGACAGTATTCCACGCTGACGCAGGTCACGCTCCAGTCTCTCGGCGTGCACGTGACGCTCTCGACCAATCCTGGCGTCAACACCGTCGTCAAGGGCCTGCCGCAGACGCTTTACGCCATGCTCCGCTTCGGCATCACGGAGGATATCTCGCCGGAGGCGCTGCTGGATATGATCCGGTAAAACAGGAGAAGCAGGCTGTGTTTTATGATACAGCGCTTCCAGCTTGTCTGTAGGGGCGGACGACTCTGTCCGCCCGCACGGAATACAACCGCTGGCTGGAGTTTTGCGGCGAATTCGCACGCGCCTTCCGCTTTGACTGTAGGGGCCGATGCCCACATCGGCCCGTGAGGCAGTTACGAATTCGCCGAAGATTTTCGTAAAAACGGTGCGCTCTGCCGGGCCGATGTGGGCATCGGCCCCTACAAACGTGTTGGGAAGCGCATACGGATTCGCCTAGGGTTTCCGGAAAAATCCACTGCTTCCAGCGAGCCGACAGAGTCGTCGGCCCCTACAGACGCTGTGTACTTGCTTCGCTTTATGAAAATCGGTTTTTGATTTGCAGAGAAGGCCGCCCGCCGGGCAGCCTTCTTTTCCCTTGAAATACATATATTCCTATATAAACATGTGTAAAAAGCAAACCTTCATAAAAAATTTTAGGCAAGCAAAAATTTTGTTTGACATCTGCTTTTCATGTGGTATGATGGTAGCAGAAGACGTCTGCACGGCAGACGCCGCAGATCAGAACGAATAATAAATAAATAAATAAATAAATGGGAGGTACCCTGCGTTTATGAATTATGATGCTATCAAGAAGGCTGCCGAAGGCTACCGGGCTGACATGGCAAAGTTCCTCCGCGACATGATCGCGATCCCGTCCGAGTCCTGCGAGGAGGAGGGCGTCGTCAAGCGCATCGCCGCTGAGATGGAAAAGCTGGGCTATGACAAGGTCGAGTTCGACAAGCTCGGCAACGTCATCGGCTGGATGGGCACTGGCGACAAGATCATCGCCATCGACTCCCATATCGATACCGTCGGCATCGGCAACCGCGAGAACTGGACCGCTGATCCCTACACCGGCTACGAGACCGACGAGATCATCTACGGCCGCGGCGGCTCCGACCAGGAGGGTGGCATGGCCTCCGCTACCTACGGCGCGAAGATCATGAAGGATCTGGGCCTCATCCCCGAGGGCTACAAGATCATGGTCGTCGGCTCCGTGCAGGAGGAGGACTGCGACGGTATGTGCTGGCAGTCCATTGTCAACGAATACTTTAACGGCCCCGAGGACGCACGCAGCAAAGTCGAGTTCGTCATCTCCACCGAGCCGACCGACGGCGGCATCTACCGCGGCCATCGCGGCAGAATGGAGATCCGCGTCGATATGCACGGCGTTTCCTGCCACGGCTCCGCTCCGGAGCGCGGCGACAACGCGATCCACAAGATGGCTGAGGTCATCCTGAACGTCCGCGATCTCAACGAGAACGACGCTGCCGACGACAAGGAGATCAAGGGCCTTGTCAAGATGCTCGACCCGAAGTACAACCCCGAGCATTACGAAGACGCCCGCTTCCTCGGCCGCGGCACCTGCACCACCAGCCAGATCTTCTATACCTCCCCGTCCCGCTGCGCAGTTGCGGACTCCTGCTCCATCTCCATCGACCGCCGCATGACGGCCGGCGAGACCTACCAGTCCTGCCTGAAGGAGATTGAGGATCTGCCCGCCTGCAAGAAGTATGCCAAGGACGTCAAGGTTTCCATGTATATGTACGACCGTCCCGCATGGACTGGTCACGTCTATGAGACCGAGTGCTTCTTCCCGACCTGGATCAACAAGGCCTCTGCGCCGCACGTCCAGGCTCTGGTCGACGCGCACCATGCCCTGTGGGGCGAGAACCGTCTGTGGGCCGACGAGACTGCCAAGGCCAAGCGCGAGGGCCGTCCGCTGACCGACAAGTGGACCTTCTCCACCAACGGCGTTTCCATCCAGGGCCGCTACGGCATCCCCTGCGTTGGCTTCGGCCCCGGCGCCGAGTCTCAGGCACACGCCCCCAACGAGATCACCTGGAAGCAGGATCTGGTCGTCTGCGCCGCGCTGTACGCAGCTGTTCCCATGCTCTATAAGCCCGAGAACAAGGACGGCTCCGCCACCTCCTTCCGTCAGGAGCTCACCGGCAACGACATCAAGTAAAAATCCAATGCTGTAGGGGCGGATGCCTTTGTCCGCCCGGCACATCAGAAAGAAATACGCATACTATATATTTTAAGGAGAAAGAACATGAGCAAAACTGTTGAACTGGCAAGACATCTTGAGAAGCTCCACATCAACAATATGTATAAGACCGACTTCTACTGGACCTGGGACAAGACCGACGACGAGATCGACGCTGTCTTTACCGTAGCCGACGCTCTGCGCGATCTGCGTGAGCGCAACAAGTCCACGAAGATCTTCAACTCCGGTCTGGGCATCTCCCTGTTCCGCGACAACTCCACCCGTACCCGCTTCTCCTTCGCCTCCGCCTGCAACTTCCTCGGCCTCGAGGAGCAGGTCCTCGACGAGAAGAAGTCCCAGATCGCCCATGGCGAGACGGTCCGTGAGACGGCCAACATGGTCTCCTTCATGGCCGACGTCATCGGCATCCGCGACGATATGTACATCCATCAGGGCCACGAGTACCAGAAGACGTTCATGGACGCTCTGGAAGAGGGCTACCGCGACGGCATTCTTGAGCAGCGTCCGACGCTCGTCAACCTGCAGTGCGACGTCGACCATCCGACGCAGTGCATGGCCGATATGCTGCACGTCATCCACTACTTCGGCGGCGTTGAGAACCTGAAGGGCAAGAAGGTTGCCATGACCTGGGCCTACAGCCCCAGCTACGGCAAGCCGCTGTCCGTCCCGCAGGGCGTTATCGGCCTGTTCACCCGCTTCGGCATGGACGTCACGCTGGCCCATCCGGAAGGATACGATGTGTTCCCCGAGGTCGAAGAGATTGCCCGCAAGAACTGCGAGAAGTACGGCTCCAAGTTCCACAAGACCAACTCCATGGCTGAGGCCTTTAAGGATGCCGATATCGTCTATCCGAAGTCCTGGGCTCCGTTCAAGGCGATGGAAAAGCGCTCCGAGCTGTACGTTAAGGGCGACCAGAAGGGCATCGACGAGCTCGAAAAGGAACTGCTGGCGCAGAACGCCGAGCATAAGGACTGGACCTGCTCCGAAGAGATGATGAAGCTGACGAAGGACGGCAAGGCTCTGTACCTGCACTGCCTGCCCGCTGACATCTCCGGTCTGTCCTGCCCCGAGGGCGAAGTCGACAACTCCGTGTTCGACCGCTATCTGGTGCCTCTGTACAAGCAGGCTTCCTACAAGCCGTACATCATTGCCGCTATGATCTTCCTGGCTCAGGTCAAGGACCCGGTCAAAGCTCTGATGGACCTCGACTCCGCTGACAACAAACGCAAGATGTTCTGATTCGCTTCTGAACCTACACAAATAAGCATATGGCAGGAGCGCCGCTCCTGCCATTGCAGTATCAAGAGGAATTATAAAATGGCTAAAAGAATTGTGATCGCTCTGGGCGGCAACGCTCTGGGCAAAAATCTTGAAGAGCAGATGCAGGCTGTCAAGACAACGGCCAGCGCCATCGCAGACCTGATCGAAGACGGCCACGAGGTCGTCATCGCGCACGGCAACGGCCCGCAGGTCGGCATGATCCAGAACGCGTTTGCCGCTTACCACAAGCAGCAGGCCAAGAGCGACATTATGCCCCTTTCCATGTGCGTAGCCATGAGTCAGGGCTACATCGGCTACGATCTGCAGAACATGATCGGCGAGGAGCTTGACCGCCGCGGTCTGGGCATCCACTGCGCGACTGTTCTGACGCAGGTCGCCGTCGACCCGGCCGACCCCGCGTTCCAGCATCCGACCAAGCCCATCGGCGCGTTCATGACCGAGGAAGAGGCCAAAAAGCTCGCCGCCGAAAAGGGCATCGACGTCGCCGAGGACGCAGGCCGCGGCTGGCGTCAGGTCGTTGCAAGCCCGCGCCCGAAGGAGATCGTTGAGATCGCCACGGTCAAGGCGCTTATGAACGCGAAGCACGCCGTTATCGCTGCCGGCGGCGGCGGTATCCCGGTCGTGTGGGAGGACAAATACCACCTCAAGGGCGTGCCCGCCGTCATCGACAAGGACTTCGCCTCCGAGTGCATGGCCGAGCAGCTTGACGCCGACATGCTCATCATCCTGACGGCTGTCGAGAAGGTCGCCATCAACTTCGGCAAGCCCGACCAGAAGAATCTGGACGAGCTGACCCCGGAGGAGGCCCGCAAGTACATGGCCGAAGGCCAGTTCGCCCCCGGCTCCATGCTGCCGAAGGTCGAAGCGGCTGTCAAGTTCGCCGAGTCCAAGCCCGGCCGTACCGCCCTCATCACCCTCCTGGAAAAAGCCAAGGACGGCATCGAAGGCAAAACCGGCACCGCGATCCATCTGTAAGATACCCACAAAGCGCCCTTCTTCCGAAGGGCGCTTTGATTTATCCGTTTTTCGGTTCTGTCGGCTTTGGCTTGACGCGGGCGAATCTGCGGCGGCGGGCGCGGTGTGGGCAGGGCTTCTGGCTGAGCGCGGCATAGCTCTTTGCGACCTGCTCGGTCGGCTCGTAGACCAGCCGGCTGACGCGCAGCGCACCGTCCTCCTGCACCAGCCGGATACGGATGTAAAATTCACCGTCCGCCTCGCATCTGGCGCGGGACAGATACCGCCGTCCCTGCTGCGGATACCATTTTCCCGCCGTCATCTGCCCGCCGCAGACAGGGCAAAGGTTCTCCTGCCCGCTCATCGCGCCGAGCGCGGCGGTCTTGTCAGCGTAGCCGTGGAACACGGCCCGCTGCACGCAGCCGGGCAGCTCCGCGCCGTGGAAGCCGTTTTCGTGCGCCTGCACGGCAGCCTCATACGCGGCGATGCCCTCCGCGAGACGCAGCTTCTGGCAGACGAGCGCCGTATGATACGCGTCGCCCAGCGCGTCGTGCGCGGCACGGGTGGGCGCGATGTCCATCATCTGCATGGCCGTCGACAGCGCCTTCTGCGCGCCGGAGCCGTCGGTCTGCGCGTTGAAGATCAGCTGCGCGTTGTACCAGCGCGCCGTCCATCCGCTCTCCAGACCGAACACCGCGAGATTTTCCCGCAGGATCGTGATATCGTCAAAGCCCCACGTCAAAAACACGCAGTCCTCGCCGCACCACGCGGCAAACTGCGCGGCAGCCTCCGGGAAGCTCACGCCCTTTTCGCGCAGCAGACTGTCGCGGATACCGGTCAGCGAGGCAACCTTGCGGTTCATTTTCTTAAAATATTTGGGCCGGATGAGGATCTGGAACTCGT
>OWIP01000416.1_pt1 | contig 32904 bp, 25 predicted proteins | sample 1732581 | NCBI WGS metagenome assembly OWIP01 (sample SAMN05065731, study PRJEB22554) | human gut metagenome | biome: ENVO:2100002; feature: ENVO:00000062; material: ENVO:00002003 | host: Homo sapiens | place: USA
GCTGGTTCCGGAAGCCGATGAAGCAGCTGATTGCAAGGGAACAGCAGCAGGAGGAAGATCTTGCGATTCTGACATGGGCGTTTTTGCAGAATGCGCATGACAATTATACGCGGCAGGGATGGTGTACTGCGGCAGAAAAAGAGCAGGTGCTGAACATGCACAAAAGTTACGCGGCGAAAGGACGAAATCACCTGTCCGCAAGCTACGAGCAGGACATTCTTGCTCTGCCGGAAACACCGCCGGAAGGGAGGCGGGGCAAATGACGAAGCAGAAAGCATACGTCCAGTTCAGCAAACGAATTGTTTTTTGGTCACTATTGCAGTGACAGTGATTTCGCTGCTGGCGATGGTGCTGTGCTTTTTCCGCAGCGACACGGAAGCGCTGGTTAGCACGGTTCGGACATATATCAACTACGCGACGATTGTTTTCGCAGCGTACAGCGGCAACTCGGTGTTCGAGAAGTGGCTGACGCAGGGGAAGGGCAATGATGCGGCTGAGAATACGGCTGAAGCGTAAGGCAATATTCCTTGCAGCAATTCTTGTAAAATATCAAAAGTGCCCATCAGCAGTCGTGCTATTCACCGCCTGCTGACGGGCATTTTGCTTATTCCTTTTCGTACTTTTCAATCTGGCACTGATGCTGCTTGCTGTCCCTGTCATAATTGATACCGACCAGCAGAATCTCGCCCGTGTAATCCAATATCGAAGCTGGATAATTCTTCTCCCTGATTTGCTGCAAAGCAGTCTGGGCATTCTGATTCCATTTCAGCTCTACAATCAATGCCGGATAGTCATTCCTGCATTCAGGCTTCGGAACGAACACGAAATCGGCAAATCCTCGACCCGTCGGTAATTCGCGGATTGGCTTGAAGTAATACTGCATCGCGCTCAAATATGCAATTGTCAACACACTGCTCAGCGAGTTTTCGTTATGATACTGGATGACAGACGTGTACTCGTGATGGATTTTTTCAATCTGCGCGGCAACGGCTGCACCGTCCATGTCCAGCGTCGCATCCAGCAAGCGCTCGGATTCCTGCTGAAAGGATATCATTTCATTCCAACGCTTGCTTTCAACCGCCATCGTCAGCTCCTGACGAATTTCTTCGTTCGGGACAAACGCTGTTTTTCGATTCTGATTATATCCAAGATAGCCCAAGTGAATCATGTAGGTTAGCACATCGTCCTTGCTTGCGATACTGGATGGATCATTTGTGAAAACTGCCGTATCCACCTTGACCGCTGCACCCGAAATTATCTCGATAATGGCGAATTGAAGCCCGTCGTAATTCATGCTGATTAGCGGCATGATGGCATCGCTGGAAGCTGTTTCTGCCCAATAGTTCTTGAAATCTCCATACAGCATCGCGCTGACGATTGCTCTTGGATTATAAACCTGATACTATTTCCAGATTCACCTGCGCCATCTGCTTGCGCCTTTTCCCTTCTGGCGTCCGCTCATTCCACTTAGCGTAGCGCTGCTACGCTGCGTTTCATTCACGTTAGCCAGAATGAAAAATTCGCGGCGCATCTTGGCGCATTCTTATCTGGAAATAGTATGAGATGGATGATTCCCTTGATTCTTTTATATACAGTATAGCAAAATTAAAAGGCAGAAGCAATAGGCACATCGTAACTGATCGGCTTTACATCGTAAAAGCCCTGACCTTCCGAGAAGATCAGGGCAAAACGATACAGTTTAAGAGAAAGGGAGATTATTTTTTCGCACCTTGCTTCATGCAGCCGGAAACCACCATCAACAAGGATGCGGCCCCCTGAAACGCGATGCAGGCGACGCCGGTATAGAAAGCGCTCCAGGCGTACTTGTCAAGGCTGTTCCAGGTGAACAGGCCGCCAGCCACCACCGCACGGTCGGCCAACGTTACGGTCAGAGCCACGAAAAGGAGGCATAGGGCCACCAGCCGCAGAAGAGATACAAGCAGCTCATTCCAGTTTTTTATCTGGGCCAGCAGGGAGAAAACGCAGGCAGTGAAAGCGCCTAAGGTGCAATAGATGGCCAAGGAACTGTTCAGGATGGGATAACCCACGGTGCCGTTGCTGACGATGAAGAGAACCAGCGCCAGCAGCGCGCACAAGGCGGCCGCGGCAGCCACATAGAAGGAAACCCGTTGCTTTTTCAACATCTTACTTGCCCTCCTTCTTGCTCTTGATCACGGAAACGGTATACAGCGTTGCGAAAGCCAGGAACAGGGCACCGGTCGTCAGGATGGCGACCTTGTAAGCCACACGCCACCAGGTGGTGACGGACTGGAATTCGGTGGAGGAATCGTAGGCGTTCATCAGGTTGGTCTGGCAGAAGGCCCAGATGGTGTTGTGAGCGGCTTCCTTAATCTTTGTGAGGATGTTGGCATCGCCCGCAAACATTTCCGCGCTGATGGGTTGGCCGTCGTTGGTCTGGGTATCGTAGCCGGATTCAGAGAAGCGACCGCGCAGGTCATAGCCAGTCACACCGGAGTTGGCAACAGCGGCGAACAGATCCACATCGTCGCCAATGTCGGTGACGGCGTAGCCCTTGAAGCCCCATTCGTTCTTGGCGATGTCGGTGATCAGGCCTTCGCTGGCAGTGCATTCCACGCCGCCGATCTTGGAGAAGGAGGTCATCATGCCGCGCATGCCAAAGTCGTGGTTTTCTTCACCGTTCCAATATTCGGGCGCTTTGGCGTCGTACTTATTCGCTTCCATGGGAATCTGGAAGGCGCGGAGCTCCACCTCTCGGGCGCGCTGCTCGGTCATGAAAGGGGCCACGCCGCCGCGGTTGGTTTCCTGGTCATTAAAAGCAAAGTGCTTGGGAGAAGCCAGCAGGCCATATTTGAATGCGCCGATGGCAAATTCCATGCCGGTGTTGCCGGTGAGGATCGGGTCTTCAGAGTAGTAGTCGCCGTTCCGGCCGTTGTAAGCCGTACGGTGGGTGTTCAGGCCAGGACCCCACAGGATGGGCAGGCCCACGATCAGCGCCTGCAGACCTACTTCTTCGCCCATGCGGAATTGCAGGCTCGGGTCAAAGGATGAAGCCACAGTGGGAGCAGTGGCGTACAGCTCCAGATAGAAGTGGCCGTTGTTGTCCTTCTTGCTTACAGCCCAGGGCGCGTCCACGCGGGCGTCACACATTTCAGACTGCATACCGTTGCCAGAGTTTTCGGTGAAGGAGCCGCGGATAAAGCCGATGGAGGGAATATCGCGGAACTCGTTTCCGCCGTAGCAAAGCAGGCCCAGACATTCGTCGATGGTCATTTGGTCAATGAGCTTCTGCCAGTCGGGGTCGTCGAAATCCCGGAAGGCCAGATCATAGAATTTCAGCCCGTTGTTCGCGCCGAACACGATCTTGGAGGTGTCGTCATCCTTTTTGACCTCGTAATACTTGCCATTCAGGTCAGCCAGCATGGAGGCAGGGGCGGTCATATCCTTGTATTCTTTGGGCCAGGTACCTTCCCAGTCGGCACGGGACAGTTGGGTTACCTTGTCGGGCTCGTAGTAGTTCCAGTCGCTGTATTCCAGATGATTGGATACCGCGGCGTTGTTCTTGGACACGGCGAAGGTGTTGTCGTCCACGCTGCCGTTGATGCCGCTGTAATGATAGGCGAACACTGCTTTGGCGTCGCCGTCGGCGTCCATGAGGCCGTTGGTATTGGCGACGGTTTTGCCTTGCTTGGCCAGCACATTGTTGAGCGCGGCATGGGAGCCGTTGGCCACGGTAAAGTAGTAGTCGCCCGCGTCCAGAATCCAGGTGCCCTGGGTTCCATCAGCGTTTTTGTGCAGCATATCATAGCTGGCTACGTCCTGCATATCCACATGCAGCACCTTGGTTTCGCTCTGGCCGGGCTGCAGCAGTCCGGTGATGTCGTAAGCTGCCAGCTGAATGGCGCTCTTTTCCACACCGCCCTGGATGTAGGGAGCCTGGGCGTAGAGTTGGATGTTGGATTTGCCTGCTACGGAGCCGGTGTTGGTAACCTGCACGGTAAAGTCCATGGTGAAGTGATGACCGGCGCGGCTGATGACGGGGTCGCCCACCAGCTCCTGGGTGAAGGTGGTATAGCTCAGGCCAAAGCCGAAAGGATACACCACTTCTTCATTATAGCGCCAATTACCCTGGGAGGCGAACACGCCTGTCTTGGAATCAGCGTTGCCCAGGCCGTACACTATGTCATTGTACCGGGTTTCATAGTAGCGATAGCCCACATAGATGCTTTCCGCTTCCACCACGTAACTGTGGCTGTTCACGCGGGTCACGGAGGTGTCGGCGCTGCCGTCGGTGTTGAAGTTGGTGAACTTGTAATCGCCGAAGTTGACCATGGCAGGGGCGGACAGATTCTTGGCCGCGTAAGTGTCAGGCAGGCCGCCGGAGGGACTTACGTTGCCCACCAGCACGTCCGCCACGCCCAGCATACCGAAGGAGCCAGGATGGGCGATCCACAGAATGGCGTCGATTTTGTCGTTGTTCTGCAGCTCGGCAATTTCGATGGCGTTGACGCAGTTGACCAGCACCACCACTTTGTCAAAGTTTTCGGTGGCCACGCGGATGATTTCCCGCTCGTTGGTGGTCAGTTCCAGAGGTTCGGTATTTCCCTGGCCTTCATATACACCGCCCACGGCATAGTCGCCGTTTTCACTGCTGGGGCGGCCGACGACAACGATCGCCGCGTCATTGTATTCATGCAGGCTGTCCATGAAGGAAGGAGCGTACTTTTCGATGGTTTCCAGGGAAGGATCGTCGAAGTGCTTGGAAATATCGTCGTTGAAGGACTGCATGGAGGGGATGTAGGTGAACCGGCCCCAGCCGCTGAATTCCTTGCTGTATCCCTCATAGGCTTCAAAGGGGACGGGGTTGATCTTCATTTCCGCGCCTTCAAAGTCGTAGTCATCCAGCTTCTTGAAGCTGGGCTTGATGTTGTTGCGCTGCACATTGCGGCGGGGGTTTCTGAAGTCGGTACGGTTCTTGCTGAGCGCGTCCTCCAGGGTGATGATAGAACCCACAATGGGCATGCCCTGACCGGAAGCCAGGATGGGATAGTAGCTCTTCATGCCCAACAGGCTCACGCTGATGCCCTTTTGCAGTGGAAGTACGCCGTTGTTTTTCAGCAGCACGGTGCCGCCAGCGGCTAGCTCCCGGCTGAAATCAATGAAGTGCTGAATCGTGGCGTGGGTGTTCAGGGTGCCGTCCTCGTTGCGCAGCTCCTGTGGCGGCGTGAATGCGGTCCACAGGGTGCCTTCCCCGGTGGATACTACCTTCTGGCTGGTGGTGCCCAAGGTTTCATCCACCTGCTGGCGGAACCGTTCCAGCATGACACCCGCAACGGAGGAAACCGCCAACAGCAGCGCCATGATAAATGTGAGTGCCCGGAATAATCCAGTTCTTTTTGCCATATGTACCTTCCCTTCTTCCTTTCGGAAAGATCTTTGTGTTAGGGAAAGTATAGCACAAACGGACAAAAAAAGACGTGATACAGCATATCACGTCGATTTTACAGAATAAGTGGCAGATTACCGGACATCAAAAATACAAATCGTGAGTACGAACACGTCTCCCTCCGTGCGGGCATGCACGCAACCATGATACTTTTCCGTTAGAATTTTCATACTCTTCATGCCGAACCCATGAAAGCCCTCCTCTTCCTTTTTGGTGGTGGCAGGCATGCCGTCAAAGAATTGAAGCTGATCGGAAAAATAATTGGTCACCACCACCGTGATCATAGCCCCGGTGCGCTCCGTTACAATATCCACGATCTTCTTTTCCGGGTCCTCCACCTTGCGCACGGCCTCGATGGCATTGTCCACCGCGTTGCCGAACAGGGAATACACGTCCATGGTGCTCATGAAGGAAAAGTCCGCGCCGTTACCGGTGTAAGTAAGTGATATACCTTCCTCCTTACAGACCAGGCTGTTCTTGGTCAGCAGCACATCCAGGGCTTCGTTTCCGGTTTTGATCTTGCTGTCGTACACGTTCACCGCTTCCTCAATAGAGCGGATATCATCCTTGGACAGCATGGCATTCATTTCAGCCAAGCGATGCTTCAAATCGTGATGCTTGATATTGATGGTGTCGATGGTCTTCTTCGTCAGCTCGTACTGCCGCTGATCCTCCTGCCAGAGCAGGCGGATGGTGTCATTTTCATATTGCAGATCAATTTCATGGAACAGAATCAGCTGCACCGCCAGCGCCATCACGCAGCAAGCGATGGCGTACAGGCTCACGGAAATTGAGCCGCTGTCGCCAAATGCATCGGCGATGCGGGTAAAACCCATGGTGAGGATCACGATGGCGAAAAAGATCAGCGTCAGGCGGCGATCCGTGCGCCGGAAGCACTGGCATTTGGCGGAGTACACCCCCAGCGTGGCGGCCAACACCAGGTAAATGGGCGGGAATAGCACATATTCCACTGCCTCCCAGCGGGGCAGACCAAACAGGGAATCGGGTAAAATCGATGTGGTCATGCTGATGATCTTAACGATCTGAAACGTCAGGTGCTCCACCGCGTAGCCCGCGGCGCAGGCGGAGGCTACAGTGCGGAAATTCAGGTTGAAACAAAAACACATTGCTGCGATGGATGTGGAAAAAACCAGGATGATCCTAAGCAGCCGCATCAGCATTTCCGGGGCTGTGGGAATATAGAAAAGGAAAAGGTAAGACGCTGCCACAGTAGCCAATGTGCCCAGCAGATACCGAAAGAAAAAGTGCTGCCGCTTTTCGCAAGGAAACAGAAAAATCAATTCCGCCAGCAGAATCTCAAAGGCGAAGGCAATCCGATGGGTGACGCTCATAGGCTTTTCCCTCCCAGAAAATCCGTTACAGCGTTCAGAAAGGCTGGCCGCATCTTGCGTGAAACAGATATCTCGGCCCCGGACACGGTCACTGTTTCCCGGGACACCGCCTCCAGGTATTTGAGATTGACCAGATAGCTTTGATTGCACTGGGCGAAATGGGGCCGATTGATTTTTTTCTGTGCCTCCTTCAGGGTGGTGTATTCGGTGAAATCTCCCTGGGCAGTGTGATAGATCACATAATGCCCGGTGACCTCCAGATATTTAATGATGGAAAGGGGCACCAGGTGAAGGGTGCCCTCCTGCTTGATCTGAATCACTTCATCATTCTTTTTTGCTGTCCGGGCCACAGCCCGCTTGATTTTGATGGCAAAGCTGTATTTGTTTACCGGCTTCAAAATAAAATCCGTCGCGTCCACCTCATAGCCGGAAATGGCGTACTGGGCCATGTTCGTGACGAAAATCAGAATAACGGTGGGGTCCACCTTTCGCAACGCCTGGGCAGTTTCCATGCCGTTCACGCCGGGCATGTCAATATCCATCAGCACGATATCAAAGCCCTTCATTTCACCCATGATGAAATTCAGGCCGGAAGGATAGGGCGCTATTTCAAACTGAATCTGCTCCTGCCGGGAAAGCTCATTCAGATACCCTTGGATTTTCTCCCGCTCAGCGGCGTCGTCCTCCACGATCGCAACACGTATCATTTCGTCCCCTCCACGCTTTGCCTGCTGCGCAGCATACATATTGCTCAGATTGCTTTACCAAATACATTATAACGAAATGCCTTTTGAAAAATCAACAAATCATGAAAGGACAGTCATCGGTTTGCTGCTGTTTTCTATTTTTTTAGCTTACTGACACCGGCTCAGTGAAACAAAATGTCAATCCATGCGTTGTACAGGAAATGGCGACCGGTCAAGGTCTGATGCAGACCATTGGATTTACAGAGGAAAAGATTGTTTCCCGCTTCCGTATTCAGGCCGTAAGAGAAACAGTCCGGGCTTTTGAGCAAGCCGTTCACCAGATTCACCGTGGCGGTGGACAGATCATCCCGAGGGCCGCCGCAGCAGGCGTACACGAAGTACTTGCCCTGATAATCGCTCTGTGCATATACGCTGTCGGTGATTGTGGGAATGCCAATACTGTTGCTCATGGGCAGGAAATAATAGGCGGTGTCCAACAGCTTGCAGAAGGAATACCAGCACACGCGGCAACCGTTGGAATAACCGGCGAAGGCGCGGTGATTCCGGCTGACGGCAAAGCCGGCGTCGTCCGGCGTTTCAGCATAGGTGCTGTACGCGCTTTCCACAGCAGGCATCAGCTCCAGCCGAATCTCTTGAACAAACTTTTCCACATTCAAGGCGCGATTCCCGTAATCGTAGTAGTAGGTAGGAAACACCATGATAAAAGGAACGGCCACACCCACTTCGATCATGTTGTCAACAGCATTCTTGGCTTTTTCATCCATGATGAAGCTGTCCTGTGTTTCATTGGTGCCATGAAAGAAATACATCACAGGATAGCGCTCCGTTCCATTTTTCTTTGAAAAAGCGGCCTGCCGGAGCGTGTTCGTTCCAGCAGGCCGCAAAGCAACGATTTGATTATTTCGCAGCGCCCCAGTAAGCGGCAGCGTCAGCTAACCAGGCTTCTTCCGTCTCGAAGGCGGGGGTGCTGCCGCCGGTGGCCGTCGTGGAGCGGACGTACTGGCCGCCGTCGGCAAAGCCCAGGCAGAAGTTCAGGCCGAAGGTGAAAGCACCGTCTTCCTCGGTCAGGTCGTAGGTATAGTCCACCGTGCGGATATCGCCGTGGGTGATCATGTTTTCGATGGTCGCTCCTTCGTAGCTGTAGCTGGTGAAGGCGAGGAAGATCTCTTCGTCGTCCATGTTCGTCCAGTAGCCGTAGTAGTAATAGGTCACGCCATCGCCTTCCGTGCTCTGGGCCATCCGGGCAAAGCCGTCTTCATACAGGTCGATCTTCAGGGAAACGTTCTTTTTGCTGGTTTCAGGATCGCTCACAGCGGTAAACTGGTAAGCGATGGCCTTGCCGGACACATCCTCCTGCATGCTCTGCTCGGGGGTGTATTCCTGCCAGACTTCATAGTCGGTGGTGGGGGTCTTGTATTCGGCCAGGGCGGTGCAGGCGAGGGACAGGATCGCGATCAAGGCGATCAGGGTGCGGAACAGGTTCTTCATGGATTTTTCCTCCTTTATTTTTTCAACACCGTATCGGTGGTTGAATCGAAATGAGTCAGCGGGCTTTACGGCTGCCGGCTGCCATAGCGGCGATGCTGAGGGCAACGGCCAGCACCAGCGCAACGCAGGTGAGGATGAAGAACACGGACAGGCCGGTGTTCATCACGTCGCCGGTGAGATAGAAGGCCACATAGCTGGCGCGTCCGGCGGCAAAGGCCGCGGCGGCGGCGGCCAGAGCAGTGAAAGTCAGGAACGAAGGAACGTGGAGCAGATCCTTGAAGGCGGCGACTGCGCCAAGCACGAGGGCCGCGGCCAGCAGGACCGTGACCAAGGGCACGTTTTCAGTGCTTTCAAAGGATGACGCGGTCAGCACACGGTAAAAGATCAGGCTGAGCGCGGTCAGGACGGGCACGGTCAGACGCAGGGCGAAGGCCCGTTCGTTTTCAGGCTTACGCATGGCTTCCTTCCTCCTTTTTATTGACGTTGAACAGATACAAAGCAGCGGTGAGGAGGGCGGCTGCGCCAAAGACGATTTCCAGCGCCAGCAGCGCGGGCTGCCACCAGGGAGTGACTGTTTCGATGCGGTCATTTGCGGACTGGCCGTTCATGGCCGAGCTGTTGACGAAGGCGTACAGCACGTGATGGGCGGCTTCACGCATGGCGACGCGCAGCGTGGGATCGCTCCTGAAGGCTTCCGCGGACAGGGTGGTATTGACGTATGAGCCGCTTTCCGCGTCGAAGGTGCCGTTGTTCATCATGGTGGAGGTGCCGGCGGCGATGATGGCGTTGCCGTCATACAGACCGGCGGTGGGGGAATTCAGGTCAGTGATCACGAAGCAGTCGCTGCCCCATTCCTTGCGTAGCACGGTGGTCATCAGGTCGTATTCCGCCGCGGTGCCGAGCACGCCCAGGCGGTTGTAGGAGCCCATGAGGCCCATCGCGCCGCCGTAGGTCATCAAGCCCTCGAAGCCGCGCAGCATGTTCTCGCGCAGATCCTGTTCGGTCACAAAGGTGGCCACGCCGATGCGGTTCTGCTCCTGGTCGTTGGCGGAGAAGTGCTTGACCACCATCACCAGGCCCTTGCTCCAGCCGCCCTTGACCTGCTCCGCGCCAATCAGGCTGTTGAGCACGGGGTCGGCGGAGTAATATTCGGTGGCGCGGCCGCCGTAAGGCGTGCGGTGCAGGTTGGTACCGGGGCCGTAAAGGAAGCTGGCACCGCAGTACAGGCTGTCTTCTCCCATCATCTCGCCCTCGGCGAGGGCCAGCGCCTTGTTGAAGGTGGAGGCCAGGGTAGGTTCGGAACAGTAGAAGCTGGCATCCATGGGCACCAGATCCACCTTTTCTTCCGTGATGCCGTCGCTGACCATGTAGGAAGACCCGATGGGCTGCCGGTCAGCGCCGACTTTACTGTACAGGTAGGGGATGTTGAGACCGGTGGGCGAATCGCCGCCGATGATCTCCAGGAAGGAAACCGACGGTGCGGCGCTGATGCGGTAGCGGCCATTGGCGACCAGCGCCACGATGTCCTCAACGGTCAGGTTATCCAGCAGTGTGTTCCAGTACTCGTCGTTATAAGGACGTCCGCGCATCATCGCGGCAGAAAGAATGGTGCTGCCGTCGCCGGTCTTGACGTCATACACTTGGATGCGGGAGGCAGTGTCGTTGTACTTACCGTTCTCATACTTTTTCTTGTCGTTGAGGGCGGCTTTCAGCTTATCCCCGGCGGTCAGCTGAATGGTCTCGGGCCAGGTGCCCTGCCAATCCTGATGGGAAAGATAGGTGATTCGATCCGCTTCCTCCAGCCAGTAGTTGATGTCCGCATCCGGAAAGCTGGCGGTAATGGATTCACCAGTGTAGAGGGACTTGGCGTAAGTACTGGCATCCGTTTCCGCCTGGTTCCAGGTATAGGTCAGGGCGGCGCTGCCGTTCACGTTCGCTCCCTTGGCGGCCAGGATGTTATTCACCGCGTCATGGGCGCTGCTGCCTACAGCGAAATAATAATTCCCCGCTTCCATGATATAGGTGCCATAGCCCTTCGTATCAAAGGACGCCAGCCATTGCATGGGTACTTGGACTGTCACGGTTTCAGAAGCGCCGGGCGCCAGTTCAGCGGTCTTTTCAAAACCCATCAGCTGTACGGCGGCTTTTTCAATCAGGTGCTCTTTATCGTATTCTGTGTAGGGGGATTGGCCGTATACCTGTACCACTTCTTTGCCAGTTACAGCGCCAGTGTTGGTCACCTTCACCTGAACAGCGGCGGTGTGCGCGGTGTTATCGAAGGTAACACCTTGCAATTCCTGCGTAAACGTGGTATAGCTCAGGCCATATCCAAAGGGGTACAGCACATCCTGTTCCCAGGTCCAGCCGCCGAAGGAGGCGTTGCCCTGATTCAGTACACTGTCCTCGTAGCGGGTCTCATAATATTTGTAGTCCTTGTAAATGCTTTCGGCGTACACCACATAGGTCTTCGCCTGGGAGGCCATGATTTTGGAGGCGTTGGTATAGCTGTGGTCGCCGTAATTCTGCATCGCGGCGGAGGCGTGGGAATCCACAGCCACCGTTTCCACCGTGCGGCCAGAAGGAGAGGCTTTGCCTGTGATCACATCCGCCAGGCCGTAAGCGCCGCGGTAGCCAGCGTTGCCTAGGTGCAGGATTGCGTTGATTTCCGGATCAGCCTGCAGAGAAGCCGTTTCGGGATAAAAGTCACCGCTGAGCAAAACGATGACCTTGCCAGCCGCCGCTTTCGCATGGGCGATCAGGGAAAGCTCCTCGGCAGTCAGAGCCAGGCCGCCCTCCGGCATGTCAGCGCCCTCTCCGGCGGAACGTCCGATGACCACTAACGCGGTATCTGCCTGCGCACCTTCGGTGATGACGTTCAGGCCGTCAAATGTAAGCGCCTGCTCGACGGTCGTGGCGTTGGCCAGGTCCGCGGCGTTCATGCTGCCGCCGCCATGGGCCAGGGCCTGCATGAAGCTACCGCCTCCCAGCACCAGTACAGTACCATTTTGCATAGGCAGCGCATTGTTTTCATTTTTCAGCAGGATCGTACCCTCCCGGCCGATCTGCCGAATCAGCGCCGCTTTGGCCTGATACTGTTCTTCCAGGGAATTGTAGGCGGATTTGAAATACTGGGTATCTTCTTTCTCCGCACCGTTGGCTTTCACGATGCGGCTGGTTTCGATGCCCAGGGTGGAATTGATCAACGCGGAATATGTGCCCGCCACGCCGCTGCCTGCCACAGTAAACGCCGTGAGCAGGACGAACACAACCGTCAGGGTACGCCATAATCCGGTTCTTCTCTGTTTCATGGTCTTTTCTCCTCCTTCGTTTCTCCCATGATTTTCATGGCTGTATCATAGCTGAAAAGGGCAAAAAAGCAATAGAAAACGCCCAACCTTGCAGATTGGGCGCATAAAATGATTTCATTAGTCCGACATGGGAAGAAGCAGCTTCAGGGAGAATATCTGCTGATCCATACTGATGGTCATTTCTCCCCGGTACTTCTTCACCAGGTATTGCATACTTTTGACTCCGTAGCCATGGATTGTCTGATCTGATTTTGTTGTGACCGGTAAGCCGTTCTCTACCTGTAGGGTATCTCCTTGATAGAAATTCTCCACACAGACGGAGGTCATGCCCATTGCGCCGACGATTGTCAGGGTGATGATGCGCATATCGGGACTTTCCACCTGCCGGACTGCCTCGATGGCATTGTCCAATGCATTGCCGAAAAGTGAGTAGATATCCGGCTTCTCCATGAAGTTCAGCCTCTGCCCGTCTGCCACACAATTTAGGCGGATCTTTTCTTTCTGACAGATCAATCCCTTCTCAGAAAGCAGGAGATTCAGCACCTCATTTCCCGTATCCACCCGGGAATCGTACACATCGATCAATTCTCGGATGCTGTCGATCTCCCGCTGGGTGCTGTCGTCCTGCTGGGCGGAAATCAGCCGCAGCAAATGACGCATGTCATGGCATTTCAGGTTGAGCATCCGTACCGTTTCCTGAGACAATGCCAACTGCTTGCGCTCCTGGTTCCACATTTCCTGAATCACAGCCGCTTCATGCTTCATCTCATCCATTTTAAAAATGTTGTGAAGAATCACCAGCGCGCCGACGCAAGCTGCCATATCATACAAATCCATGATCACTTGCTGAACTGTGCTGAGCCCCTCTTTATTCGCCCGCCAAAGCGCGGTCAGCACCACTGTGCAAACCAGGATCATACCGCTGACCGACAGGATTTTCCGATTCGCCATATACTTGAGCGTATTTCGGTTGATCCTGCGCGTGAACGATAACACCATCAAGGCAAGCAACGCGAAGATCAAAAGCAGATAAACTCCGTTATATGTGATGCCTTTTTCCAAACCAGTCGATAATATCACAAGATTGAAAATCCGGTTAAAGGTGTGCTGCGCAGCGTAAGCCGCCGCGCCGCAGTACAGCGCCGACAGCAGATCGCAGTCAAAGCATAACATCGTGACCGCGATCCCCAGACTGAATAAAATCAAATATCTGAGGATATAGAGCGGCAGGATTGACGCCCAGGTGCTGTTCCACTGTTTGGAAAGAAAAAAGCTTATCGCCAGCATGAGAAGCAACCGCAGAAAAAAGTGCTTTCTCCTTGGCAAATGAATCACCATGGGAATCAAAAAGAGGAAGTATTCCACCAGAAATTCATACCTGGGGAAGCGATCCAGCCACCAATTCAAAATTGTCACAGGTTTTTTCCCTCCCCCAGCCAGATATTCAAGTCCTGCATAAACTGCTTTTTCTTGGGATGACTGATTTGGATCGTCTCTCCGTTGATCAATCGAATATCATAACCAAGCACAGCTTGGATCGCTTTCGGGTTCACAAGATAGCAGCTGTTGCAGCGAAGAAAGCCGGACCCTCGAAGAGACGCTTCCGTTTCCGCCAGGGAACCGGTGGCCTGAACAGCGTCCTTAAAGGTGTGATAGGTGAGCATGTGCCGATTCACCTCGACATACAAAATATCCCTCGCCGGCAGACGGATGATGCCCTGCCGCATATTCAGCGTCACGTATTCTTCCACGCGCGTCTGCAAAATCCCGATGCATTTTCGCATCCGCATGAGAAAATCATAATAGCTGACGGGTTTGAGAATGAATCCAGCGGCGTTTACATCGTACCCCCTCACTGCATACTGCGCCATATTCGTAACAAATACCAGCAGCACGCTGCTGTCCTTTTTCCGCAGAGCTGTAGCCGCTTCCATCCCATTGAGGCCCGGCATCTGAATATCCAAAAAAATAAGATCATAATCCGGCCTGTATTGTTCAATAAAGACGCCTGCATTATCAAATACAGTTACCTGAAAAGAGTCGTCCGGACAATTCTCTGTAAAAAAATGATGGATGTGGCTTTGTAACAGATCGCTGTCTTGCTTTTCATCCTCTATGATGGCAAGCCGAAAGACCATTCTTTCCCCACTCCTCGCATCGCTTGCTTTTCTATGCTACTATAATAAAGTCGTATCTACGCCAACCTTCGGTAGAGACAAAAACGATTTGGAAGGGGAAGGAGCGTAGCGACTGAGCCTTCCAAATCGCGCGGCGATGACCGCCTCCATTGGGTATCGAAATCCGCTTCGGATTTTGATATAATCTTCTCGTGCGGACAGAGGATCACGTTGTCCTCCATGTGGTTGCTGTCCACTTCATTAAGAGTGTGACCTCTGTCCCTGCGGGATTTCACTTATGAGCCGGATGTCGCAGCTTACCTGCTGTCTTCGCATGTCCAAGTAGGTTTTGACCCGCTTCGTTCAGAGGACTGTCCGCAACTTGATTTTTCGAGGTGTTTCTATGCTGTTCGTCGGTATTGACATTGCCAAGCGTAACCACGAAGCGTCCGTAATCGCTCAGGATGGGCATGTTGTCCGCAAGGCCATGCGCTTTGCCAATTCCCAAGCGGGTTACAACAAATTCATGGACATGGTGCGCAGCCTCAGCGAACCCGTCGTGTTCGGCATGGAGGCAACGGGGCACTACTGGCTGACGCTCTATACCCATCTGCGCAATGACGGCTTTACGGTGCATGTCATCAACCCCACTCAGTCTGATGCGCTGCGCGGCATGTACATCCGCAAAACGAAGACGGATTCTGTTGACAGCGTTATCATAGCCGACGTCATCCGCTTCGGCAGATATTGCGAAACCTCCGTAGACCCCGGTGATCTTCAGGCTATGCGTGAACTGTGCCGCCAGAGATTCTATATCATCGACATGGCTTCTGATCTCAAGCGCAAGGTCATTGCTTTGCTTGACCAAGTCTTTCCTGAATACGAGAAGCTCTTTTCGGATTCCTTTGGGTTATCCTCTATGGAGCTTCTGTCCCAGTACACAACGCCGGAAGAAATGCTGTCCGTTTCCTCGCAGCAGCTTGCCGAGGTGCTGAAAAAAGCCAGTCGCGGCAGGCTGGGCGCGGAAAAAGCCGTCGAAATTCAGGACGCAGCCAAAAATTCTTTCGGCATCGTGATGGCTTCCAGCAGTTTTTCCCTCATTATCCGCCAATATATCGAACAGATTCGCTCTCTGGAATCTTCCGTCGATATTTTTGATACCGAAATCGCCCGCCTGCTGTCCGGCTTTGATACGCAGCTTACAACCATTACCGGCATTGGGTCAACCCTTGCTGCCGTCATCCTTTCGGAAATCGGCGGTGACATCAGGCGTTTCTCTTCACCTGCCAAACTCGCTGCTTATGCAGGTGTCGATCCGACTGTAAAGCAATCCGGCGACTTCTCTGGCACTCGAATAAAAATGTCGAAGCGCGGTTCGCCCTACTTACGCCGGGCAATCTGGCTTGCTTCTACAGTTGCTGCCTTCAAAGACCCGGTGATTCATGCGCTCTATGAGCGCAAACGCGCTGAAGGCAAGGATCACATGACGGTGATTGGTCATGTCTGCCGCAAAATGATCTCCATCATCTTCGCTGTTCTCCGTGACAACACTCCTTATGTCCCGGCTGGCATCTCTGATTAACCCCTTGACTTTTCATAGCCGGTCTTATGCCTTTCCCACACGGATGATAAACTTTACTTCGTAATCTTGCCTGGCGCTGTATTGATGTTCCTTAGCGATTGCCGGGCCGCACGCGCCGGTGCCGATCCCCTGCTGGAATGCCTGAATGGTCACATACGTGCCAGTACGTTTTTCATCCTTTCGGTGTTTCATTGCTGCCAATGCACGGTCGGTGTAGGGCTTGATGCTCAGCTCAAAGGGCTTATCCACGGCAATAAAGCTGACCTTTGTCTTGCCATCGCTGACGCTGGCTTCGGTCACATCCATGCGGTTGCCGCTCTCCTGGGGCTTGATGTTGGGCTCGGTCATATCGGTAACCTTGCAGCTGACCTTTCCGATCGGGAACTGGTCACGCATGTCGATGTAGGTCTCGCCGGTGCGACCCGTGTATTCCACCGCATCAAACACACTGTCCAGGCGGAATGTCTTACCGAAGCGGGGCAGGATGCCGCCGCCACGCACACAATGGATGCGGCTGGTGACCAGGATACCACACGCAACGCCCTCGTAGGTGTCTATCACCTCGAACTTTGCTTTCTTGTTGGCAACCTCGCTGACCACCTTGAAGCCGTTGGCGATCTTTTCCGTACGGATAACACGCCCATTCTGCGCCAGATAAGGCTTCATGGTGTAGGAGAAGAACGGATCGGTGTCGTTGTCCGTGCCTGCGCGATAGAGGATAGTGTCCTCCTCGGCGGTGGTCAGCACAGGCTTGCCGCTCTGCTTCACGGTCAGTTTGCCGTCTGTAACAGTGCAGGTAGCATCCAGGACGGTGACGGCAGGTGCGGTGGGGACGGTCATAGCCAGCACCAGCTGCTCCTGGACCATGGCCTCGCCAGTTACGGTGTCGATGGTGGTGATAATGGCGGTCTGTGTGCCGTTGACAGGCTTGCCGCATTCCAGCGTCACCTGCTTGTGCGTCATGGGCGTCACTTCGGGTGTGATGGTCTGTGCGGTGCCGTCGTTCCATTCGATGTTCAGCTGATACCGCTTGCCATCGGAGAAACCGCAGGTGTTGAACACCTCAAAGGTGCTGCCCTGCACATGACTCACGCGGATGGGACGGTAGATGAACTTCATGATCTTCGCACCGGTACTGGGTGTGCGGTCGGGATAGAACAGTCCGTCCACACAAAAATTGCCGTCATGTTCCCATTCACCGTGATCGCCGCCATAGGTGTAGCTGCCGTCCTTGTGCAGCACGGCGTGATCGACCATCTCCCACACGCAGCCGCCCATCAGATTATCGTACTTGTAGATCTCCTGCCAGTAGGCCTCCGTATTGCCGGGGCCGACGCCCATGGCGTGCGCATACTCGCACATGAAATAGGGGCGATCGTTGAGTGGTTTCTGCCTGCGGCGATGTTCGCCCACATCATGCACCATCTGCACAGAAGGATACATTTCGCTGCCCACATCGTAGGCAATGCGCTTGCAATGCACGGTGCTCTCATAATGCACGGGCAGGTCAGAGTGCTGATGCAGGTACTCCGCCATGGCGTCGGTGTTGTTGTAGCCGCCCGCCTCATTGCCCAGGCTCCACATAAAGATGCTGGTGTTGCTGTGAATCTTGTCGCGCTGATACAAGCGGGTAATGCGGTCGATGTAGCGCGGCTGCCACTTCACATCATGGCTGATGGTGTTATAGGTGCCGGGGATCTGCATGGCAAAGGTCGCATGGGTCTCAAGGTCGTTCTCATCCACGATGTAGATACCCAACTCGTCCGCCAGCTCGATCAGCAGCGGATCCGGCGGATAGTGGCTGGTACGGATGGTATCTATGTTGTGCGCCTTGCAGACTAACACATCGCGCTCAATCTCATCCGGCGTCATGGTATAGCCATTGGTCGGGCTGTTGTCGTGGTGATTCACACCCTTGAACTTGATCTTGCGTCCGTTGAAATACAGGACGTCGCCTTTGATTTCCACCATCTTGAAGCCGATGTGTTCCTTGACGCATCCTGATGGCGTCTCGTAATAAATCGTGTATAGCTCAGGTTGCTCTGCGTTCCATTCAGTTACTTTCAGATTCTCATATACAGCCTCAGCCTGACGATTTGTGGTCTGCACTGTCTTCTTTTCGCAGATGCCGTGTCCGTCCAGGGTAAAGGTTACCTGTGTATCCATAAAGGTTTGAGCCGAGAGCTTCAGCGTATAGGTCTCTCCGTGCTTTTTTGTCACTGCGTCGATATCCCACAGATCCTCCGGTTCACATACGCGCAGCAATACATCGCGGAAAATACCATTATTGCGGAACATATCCTGATCTTCCAGATAGCTGCCGGTACACCAGCGGTGTACGACCGCGACCAGTTCGTTCTGTCCGGCGCGGATGAAGGGAGTCAGGTCAAATTCTGCCGTATTGTGTGCTCCTTCGGAATAACCGACATATGTACCGTTCATGTACAGATCCAGACAACTGGCAACACCCATGAAAGAGATGATGTATTTCTTTTTCGGCTGGTCAATATCAATAAAGCGGCGATACACGCCGACAAAATTGTACTGATCGTCGGGCTTTTTCCAGCGTGGCATAACCTTTTGATCCACACCAAGCCAGCTGAATACGGTGCCTGTTTTCTCAGTGGTAGGGATAACCGGCGGCTTGAAGGGAAATTGATAGCGGATGTTCACATAGAAGGGCTTGTCATATCCACGGAACTGCCAGCAGGAGGGTACATCGATCTTGTCAAAACTGATCTCGGATGTATCGAGCAGGGAGGGCATTTCCGCCGGACGGGGGAAAAACTTAAAATCCCACTGCCCATTGAGGCAAAGTACCTTTCCGGAGGAGTAGCGCTTTTCCTTTGCCGTGACAGCTTCAGCTGCCGCACGGGATGGATATGGGATAAAGTAACTGCGTCCCGGCAGTTTACTGACCTCGAACACATGGAAATCTGCATAGTGTCTGTCATTGATCTTGTATTTCATTGCCGCAGTTCATCCTTTTTCGTCGTATTGTTGGGATCTGAATCAGGCGTTCCGGCGTTTTTTGATCCGCCAGAACGCCTGAAATGCGTTATGCGATTTGGATATTCTTTCTCTGGGCCATGAAGCAGCTGATGATGCTCAGCAGCATAGCAGCTGCGAAGAAGCCGCCATAAACCATCACAGCCTGCGCATTGCCACCTATGTAGTTGACGCCGTTCCAGATGTCTGAGAGCGTGGGCAGACCAATGTACAGATGCCAGCAGAATCCACAGCCGATGCACAGCGTGCTCAGCAGCGGTGCGATGGCCAAGTCAGTCACACCGTTTATGCATCCAAAGACGATACCGCCACCCATCAGGGCAATAGTGATCCAGGAGAAGGTCCTGTCACCCATATCCGTGGCAACCAGACCAACCGCACCGGCAAGGGCTGCAAGGCAAGCAATGAGACCCAGATAGAAGCCCACGGTCCGGGCACTGAATACTTTCTTCATCATGCTTTCCTCCCTTTCTTTCCCGCAGCAATGCTGAAAACAAACAGTACGGCGAACAGCGCAGTGAACGCACCCAACGCGATATTGATGCCAAGCATGGCATACTGCCACCAGGGCACAAAGTTCTGGACGACCATCTCGCGCGTCAGACCGTTGACAAGGTTGGACTGGGCCATCGCGTAGTAGAAATTCTTATTGGCGCGACGGAGTTCCTGAAGCACATAGCCATCCTTGTTCTTGACCAGATACTTAAGCAGCTCGGTAGAACGTCCTGTATCGGCATTGAAGGTGTCGGTACCGGCCACCAGGCAGGCAACGGCATACACCGACTTGTCACCCTTCACAGAGTCCGTGATGGTAACGCCCTTGAAGCCCCATTCATCGCGCAGCACACCCGTACAGGTGGCGGCGTTCTGATACATGGTCTCCAATCCGATGCGGTTGGTGGACATCATGGTGCCCAGCGCGCCGCCCTTGGTGAATGCACCCTCAAAGCCCTTGAGAGAATTCTGACGGAAGCCCTGCTCGGTGGCAAAGGTACACAGACCCGTACGGTTCGTTTCCTGATCGTTACCCACGAAGTGCTTGATGGCTGCGTTCACACCCTTGGCCTGCATGGCGCACGTCTGCGCAGCACTCATGAGGTAGGACAGCACACTGTCCTCGGAATAATACTCAAAGTTTCTACCGGAGAACGGCGTGCGGTGCAGATCTGCGCCGGGAGACCACAGCTGCGTCGTGCCCACAAACAGGCAGTCCTCACCGATGAAGCTGCCGCGCTGAGCAACCAGATCAATATTCCAGGTTGCCGCCGCCACCACTTCACCCACGTGTACGGTGGTGGCATACTTTTCGCCGAAACGGTAGTTGCCCTGGGGACCTGCCGGGCCATCGCTGTTGGCATTGGCAGGCTTGGACACGGAATCAATGGCAGGCTGACCGAAGTTTTCGCCCGTGATGGAGGTCATCTGTTGAAGCGTCAGCTGATCCAGGAAAAGCTCCCACTTGGGATCATCATATGCCACGCCTATCATATCGGCAAACTTGATGCCGTGATCCTGCTCAATGGCAAAATCCGTATAGGCAGGTGCATTGTCGGGGGTAATAAAAGCGTCGTTTTCGATGACGGCCTTCATTTCGGCAGTCAGCTCCACATCCTTGACCGGAGCCGGGAAGGTGTTCCAGTCAGCACGGGTCAGATAAGTCACTGTGCCGGGCAGCCAGCTGTTCAGATCCATGGATTCAAACAGGTTGGCAACGATATTGCCGGTCTCGCGGGATACGGCGTAGGTCGTATTGTCCCTTGCATCCAGCTTGACCGTGCGGGCCAGCGCAGCATTACCGGTCACGGCATTACCGGAAGCATCAGTCAGCGCAGCAGCGGGCTGAGTCAGCGCCAGCACATTGTTCAGCGCATCGTGCGCATCGCTGCCGATAGCGAAGGTGTATTCACCCGCATCGAACACATAGCAGCCCTTGCGGGTGGGATCAGCGCCATTCTCCGCGTTCATATCATATGTAGCAAACAGGTAATCATCCGCAACGATGGTCACTTCTTCGCTCTCGCCGGGCTTGAGGTCGCGGGTCTTGGCAAAACCGATCATCTGGATCGCAGATTTCTCAGCTTCTCCTTCTTCCCAAGGCTGATTGACATATAGCACAACTGACTGCTTGGCTGCCCCGTCGTAGGAAGCGCCATTGGCTGCGCCGTTGTTGGTCACCTTCACCTTAGCCGTAACGGTATGGGCAGTGCGGTCCCATTTCAGATCCTTCAGTTCCTGCGTGAAATTCGCGTAAGAGAGACCATATCCATAGGGGAAGGTCATTTCTGCTGCATAATTCCACGCAGCTTCGCCCATGAACGTGCCCGCACTTGACGCAGCATTGTGCTGGGACAGCACCTGATCGTAATAGCGGGTTTCATAGTAGCGGTAGCCAATATAGATGCCTTCTGCTTCCACAATATAGCCGGTTTTGGTATTGGCAAACTTGAAATCACCGGCGTTCTGCACAGCGGGGGCAGAAAGAGAGTTGGCTGCCCATGTATCTACCAGGCGACCGGACGGAGCAGCCTTGCCGGTCAGCACCTTGGCAACACCCGTGAAGCCCTTCAGACCTGGCGTGCCGATCCACAGCGCCGCATCCACGCCGTACTGCTCATCATAGATCCAATCCATTTCCATAGGATAGGCGCTGTTGATGAGGACGATCGTCTTGCTGAATTTTCCGCTGTCTGCGATCAGCTTGAGCATTTCCTTTTCGGTTTCATGCAGGGCAAGATGGGAAATGCCGTCACTGTCAGACATAGCCAGATCCTTGCCCTCGCCGCCATCGCGGCTGAGCAGCACGATGGCCGCGTCGTGATAGTCATTTTCCCAGGAAGCCTGGAGATCAGCGGTATAGAAGGCGGCACCTTCCTCAGCGATGAACCAGTCGGGCTCAGCCTTCCTTCGGCGCAGTTCGCTGGCTTCATAGGCTTTGAACAGCTTGTCATTGATAACCAGGCCCTCGCCCTCCAGCCCGGCGCGGAAGGTCACGAGGCGGCGCTTATCGATAGCAGGACCACCTGAATTTCCGCGGTAAATGGGATCAGCGCTGGCTCGGCCGAACAGGCTCACGCGAGTCTCGCTGCCTGTGAGCGGCAATGCGCCATTGTTCTTGAGCAGCACGGCGCCTTCGATCATGGTCTGAATATCATGGGCATCCGAGGCAGCCAGCATGGCAGCCAGACCCTCCTCGTTCATGCCGTATTCGGAAGGATACACCCATTTATCGCCATCCACCACCGTGGTTGGGATCGTAACGCCCAGCACGACGTTCACCTGGCCACTCCATTCAACCAACAGATCTGTCATCAGGATGGACAGACAGAGCAGAATGCCTGTCACAGCAGTCAGGCCGCGCCACAGCTTCATCTTCCTGCGCATGTTCAATATCTCCTTTTCTGTCGAAAAAGCGGGTGGAGGCTTTGGAAAACCTCCACCCGCGCTGTTTGATTACTCCTGGGGACCGGTCACGATGAAGTCGAACACGCCGGTAGCTTCGTCGATCATGATATCGGTGTCAGCAAAACCAAACTTGGCCAGCAGGGTCTCCAGATCGGTGCCTTCAGCAGTAGCGCTCTTGGTTTCGATGCTGTTGGAGGAAGTCACTTCCAGGCCGGTGGGAGCAGACAGGGTGACCATCAGCAGGCCGGAATCAGAGATCGCCTCATAGGTGCCGGTGTACACATACACATCGCCGCCACGCGGAATCGCCTCATAGGTGCCGTCATCAGCGAAGATCAGGCCGCCGGAGAAGGAATTCTCGGTGTCAATCAGACGATAGGTACCGTCGTCATACAGCTCCAGGGTCTGAATACCGAAGGTGGCCATCTTGAAGGTGTACTGAGGATAGGCAGACACGAAGGCAATATTCTGGGTAGAGATGTAGCGGCCGGTCATGGCAGCCTCAGCCAGGGAGACGGCACTCACAGACAGGCAGAGAACCAGGGCAAGCAGGACAGCAAGCAGCTTTTTCATGGGGAATCCTCCTTTTTATTGACCGCTTGAGCGGTGTTGTTATGCATATCATAATAGGAGGCCCCCTTTGCTTCAATAGAATTGACACAAACTAAAAAAAAACGTCATGAACTAAAGATGCCGTCGATTGACGTGCAGGCAAGCAAAGGATTATAATATAGGTAACGTAAAAACAGGAGGGCTCAGGGTATGCTGCGTGCTGCAATCGTTGAAGACGAACCTGTTTATGCTCAGCTGCTGGAATCCTACTTTACCCGCTGGTGCGCGGACAAAGGGATTACGGGAAGTGTGAGCGTGTTTACCAACCCCATATTGTTCCTCGATCCCTACCGGGCAGAATACCAGGTCGTCTTTATGGACATTCAGATGCCACACATGAACGGCATGGAGGTCGCACGAAAGCTGCGTGCCTTGGATGCCAATGTGCTGCTGATCTTCGTGACCTCCCTGGCCCAATATGCGATCCAGGGATATGAAGTCCGTGCATTCGATTATGTGCTCAAGCCGCTTTCCTATCCGGATTTTATGATGAAGATGTCTCGCGTGGAGCATCAGATGCGGATGGACACAGATGAACCGGAGACTATCATTTCCGATGCCAACGGTAAGGTTAAGCTCGTACTGAAGGATATCCTTTATATTGAATCCGAAGGCCATCATTTGATCTATCACACGCTTGGCAACAAAACCTACTCTGTTTACGCACGCATGAACGATGCTGAAAAGCAATATGCCTCCCATCACTTTGCCCGTTGCAACAGCTGCTATCTGGTCAATCTGCGTTATGTACGTCGCGTGAAAGGCTACACAGTCTCCCTGGAAGGCGTTGATCTGCAGATCAGCCAGCCAAGGAAAAAGGAATTTATGCAATCATTTTTAAGCTATACGGAGGAGCGCATAAGATGAGTATTGAATATGCCTTGTTTGTCAGAACCACCAACGCGTGGGAATTTGCCCTCTGTGCATTGATGTTCGCATTTATCTTCCCCAGGAAAAAGAAGTTTCTTATGCGCCTTGGCCTTGGCTTCGTAGGATACACTCTATTGGCCGCTGCCACTGCGCCACTTCAAATGATCTTCAACGGTTTCTGGATGCATTTGCTCATCACCGCACTGGTCTATACCGGCACAGCGCAATGGATCGTCATGTGCTGGAACATTTCTCTGGCTGACTGGAGCATGTGTCTTTGCGCTGGCACAGCCGTGCAGGCCATAACCGGTCGGCTTGCAGAGTTATTCTATCTGGTGCAGGGAGTCGATCCCTACCGCAGCATTTCGCTTATGGGCTGGCAGTCCTACAGTCCGGAAATTGCTTGGCTGGTTTATCTGTTGCTGCACCTGATATTGATTATCACGTTGGGTATTGTCTTCCGCGGAAAGAAAGGCGTTGTTCAGAATGAACACTATTCCCGCATTGGTGTGTTGTTTTCCATCTCCGTCATGGCGATAACAACAGTACTGCAAAACTACAGTCGCCCGCTGGAAGCAAACAACCCGGAGATGGCCTCAGTAGTGCGTGCTCTGGCACTGATCTGGTCACTTCTGGTGCTCATCTTCCGCACTGTGTTGCTTGCCCATGGCCATGTCAACAAGGAGCTGGAGATCACTCAGCGCCTGCTTCAAAATGAGCGCAAACAGTTTGATGCCATACGCGACGATATGGAAATGATCAACATCAAGTGTCACGATATGCGCCATATGCTGGACCAATATGCCGATCGTCTGACAGAAAACGAGATGAAAAAGCTGCGCAGCGCCATTCGGATTTACGACAGTCACCTGAAGACCGGCAACGACATTCTGAACATGGTTCTCTACAAGAAGCAGGCGATCATGGAGCAGCGACATATTACGCTCTCCTGCATGGCTGATGCCCGGTGTCTATCCTTTATGGAGGCATCCGATGTGTTTTCAATGATGAACAACGCCATCGACAACGCCATTGAGGCTGTCAGCCAACTGACAGATGAGGCTATGCGTCTGATTTCCCTGAACATACGAGAAGAAAACGGCGTCGCCGTGATCCAACTGACGAACTATTTCGTGCCGGGCAGTCCTGCCGGTTCAGGACTGCCGCAAACCACAAAGGATGATTATCTGAAGCATGGCTACGGCATGCGATCCATTGACTTTGTTGCACAAAAATATGACGGACTGATGCGATACCAGACAGAGGATAACCTGTTCCATCTGAACGTGTGTATTCCGATTGTGGAAAAAGGATGAGGCAATGGCAAATGATATTAGAATATTGGTCATGGATCCATTTGCTTTCATAATATTTGATCACGCATGTGGATGGCTCCTTTATAAACTCCCGCTTCACCACCTCCAGCCTGCACACGTCCTCCTTCATTTCTCTCTGATTGATATCCGGCACCATGCGCTTCGTGTTCAGATACTTCCATGCCTTCTGGCAGCCTTTGTCATCGATGTGTTCGCCGTCATCCTGCCAGCGCTGCAAGGATTCCTCCACCTCACGGTACTTGCTCAGTTCAAACTCATACTGCCTTCAACGCCAGGTCGCTTCTGCTCTGGGAGCTTCCCCCACGCCTTGTAGTAACGCTGACTTTTTTTCGTTCTTCATAGCGTGAAACGCCGATTCAGGTCGGACACGTCTTTACCCTGGGCTATCAGCTCCTCGTCCAGCTTCTTTGGTTCTTCACGAAAAATAGTGGAGAACCTTTTGCATGCTTGCCCGTTACTTATTGTATTCACCTCATCAAACGGTCAGTCAACCAAGCCGCAGATACTTTTCCCCAATCGAATCGAATACGCCTTATACAGTCGATACGCCTCCTCTCCTGCTGTCCGCCGGGCTGACGAGCCAGAACGCCGTCGCGGAAGGCACGCAGCGTTTGAAGCTCGGTGCATGTATCCGGCAATCCACGCGCCGCAACGCACGCGGTGGTCAGATAGCAGCCGCCATTGTCGCTTTCCTTTGAGCCAGACGGAGAGCACTTTCCATCCGGCTTGTAGTATTTGTCAGGATTCAGTCCGTGCTCCTTCATGTAGCTGCGAACGGCTTTCTCGGAATGGTAGGAGTGGATTTCGTCCGGGTGATACGCGCCGACGCCGTCCAGATCGGCTTCGGCCTTCTTGTAATCAAACCCCTTGAGCCTTGCCATGACGAATGCTCCTTTCTTATCCCAGTGCGCCGGTGAGCAGTAGCTTCGCATTTTCGTAGCAGACCGCGTTGGCATAATCGACGTCGCAGTGGTCGTAGACATACCGGATGCCGTTTTTCACACACGGCGGACGATGATCCGTGCGGTGTGCATCTGAGCCAAGAAAGGATACCTTCCTCTCATCAAGCAACCTGCGCGCAAAGGCTTTCGTGGAAGGCTTTGGTTCCTCCGCGAGGCTGTACGCGTTGATCTGGATGCGGCAGCCCCACGCAAGCAGTGTGTTCAGTGCCTCGTCGTCATTTGCAAGGTTACTGTATCGTTCCACATGCGCGAGAACAACGTGCTTTGCCTTGGCATCCGATGCGGCGGTCATGTCCAGAATACTCCGGACGAAATCCAGCATATATCGGCTTCTGCTGCCTGGATCAAACTCCAGCAGCATGTAGCCGGAGTTGCCAAGCAGTGCGTATTCCTTGCTTTGCACCTTACGCAGAACCGATTGGGGCGTTTCTTGCGGGCAGTAAATTTCGCATCCGGGATACAGAGAGAGTCCGCGCTCCTGCTTTGCCTATTCCTGTTGAAGCAGTTTCAGGCGATGCCGGTATCCATCGTGACGTCCGTCAAAGCTGTGCGACGTGCAGGCGATGTGCCGGACGCCCTGAGCGGCTTCCATTTGTAGCATCTGCAGCGCCATCGTCATGTCCCGTGCGCCGTCATCGACGCCCGGAACGATATGGCAGTGCAGATCGACGGCTTTCAGAACGGCCTCGTGCCCCATCCATTGGATCAGAAGCTGAACCAGCGTCTCGCGCGGAGGCATGTTCTTGAACGTATCTTCGAGGCTGTCGATCCCATCATGGATATAGAAGAACACGCGATGACGATCTGTTTCGGGACGAATTTGCAGGCGATAAACGCAGCGAAGCCCACGAAAAATGCACAGCTTTCCCCCCGAACCGACCCGCCACTGGAAGCCTGCGTCTGCGTTTGCATGACCGCTGCGGAACCTTTCCATGTCCTTCGCTGTAATGGGAAAGTCCAGCATGAAGCTCACATACTCCTCGGGCAGAGGCTCCATACTGTCCAGTTTCTCCGCCATGCCGAGCATTTTTGTATCTTTCAGCCATTCATCCGGCAGTTCATGCACGGTATTCAGCGAATCCACAAATGCCCTGCACAGCGCTTCGATGTCCTCTGCCTTCCGCAGACCGGCGAGCCAGTCGCATGGAATCCCCTCCATTCCGTACAGACAGCCTGCCAGACCGCCTGCTACCGCCGCAACGGTGTCGGTGTCGTCGCCCAAATTGACAGCCTTCAGCACACAGTCGCGGTAATTGTCCGTATTCAGCACGCACCACAGCGCGGCTTCCAGCGTATCCACCACATAGCCGCCGCTCCTGATTTCATTCTCCGGCGTTCGGGCAAAATCCATGATGGAGGTGCAGTTCAGAATCCGCGCATAGCTGCCCAGTTCCTTGGAAAACGCCAGGGTTGCTTCGTAATACTGCTTCGCCCTGTCGATGGCCGCCTGAATGCCCGAGATGCCCCTGCCGTCGCACAGCTCCATCAAAATCAGCGCATAGATGCCGCAGCCCATCTGCGACCGGGGATGGCGGTGCGTCAGCGAGGAAACGTCGTGAATGATCGCCAGTTGCTCATCCGGGGACAGATCGGCAGTAGCAAATTTGCAGAATAGCACTGCTGGAATGATCCGCATCAGCGAGCCGTTACCGTTGTCAAACTCGCCGTCCAGGCCGCAGGAAAGCGCGGGCACACCCTTCTTGAACTGCGACAGCGCCTTGCTCGTGGTGATGCCCATGTCGAACACCACGCCCGTCGCTGTGTAGGCGGCGTGGAGCTTCCAGTCGCAAAAGCGCTCCATCATGTCCGTGGTATCAAGGCCATGCGCCAGACTGTCGATCGTCGCCAGCGCCATACTGGTATCGTCCGACCAGGTTCCAGCCGGAACATCGTGTGCGCCATACCCGCGGTACCCGGTGACAGGATCGCACCGGCGCTGGCTTCGAGTCGAAAACTCGACGGGCACGCCCATCGCGTCGGCAATCGCGTGGCCGAACATGGCGGAGCGGACAATTGGCAGGCGGGCAGTTCTGCCTGGTTCAGCGGGACGATTCGTCATTGGAAACACCTCCTGAACAGAAAGCTTCTTTTCTTTATCATAGAAAAAACTGGGAAAATGCAAGAGGAACAGCGCGGCATGATATTAATGAAATTGCAGGAGTGTCACGCATTCTTTCATAGGCCGATCATTGGCTATTGACGGTAGGAGAACATACGCGTATTCTTTTCCTGTTCATCGGAGGGGAAGCTGTTCTCTGGAAACCGTGAGCTGGACACCACCAGTACCAGTGCCCGAAATGCGGAATGACTTTCAAAAATAAGGTTTCCTTTGCATACCCTGGAACATGTATCACCCGACGTGCAGCCGGCTGGGTTCAGATGCTCCTGGCGAATCGGATGTCTATGCGGGCGGTTCAAAAGATGGTTTTGTGATTTCCTTTCTCTTATTCTGGACATATTATAATGGATTTTCCACTTACGCCATTGACGATTCCCTTACATTTGATTATAATATAAGGGAATCGAGAGGAGGAAAGTGAATGCGCCAGTTTCATTACTCAACAATCAAAGAGCAGAAATGGGACTCTGAGATACTCGGCCTGATTGCTGCAATCTATAAAGAAGCAGGAAAGCAAGAGCTTTCCCTCAGGCAAAAGCCGGAAGAACTTGAAAAGCTGGTAGAGATTGCAAAGATTCAGAGTACAGAAGCATCCAACGCTATTGAGGGAATTGTCACAACCAGTACCCGTATTCGGCAGCTCGTCACAGAAAAAACCACGCCAAAGAACCGCAATGAGCAAGAGATTGCCGGGTACCGTGATGCGCTGAACATCATTCACGAGAACTTCGATGCGATTCCCATTACAAAGAACTATATTTTGCAGCTACACAAGGTGATGTACAACCATATGAACAACCCACTGGCAGGCCGTACAAAGAGTGTTCAGAATTATATCAGCGCCACGTATCCTGATGGACATGTTGAGACACTGTTCACACCTCTGGCACCATTCGAAACAGCGGATGCTCTTGATCGAATCTGTGAAGAATACAACCGTGTGATTGGTAATATGGAAATCGAACCGCTGATTGCCATACCAATCTTCATCCACGATTTCCTGTGCATTCATCCCTTTAATGATGGCAATGGTAGAATGAGCCGTCTTCTTACAACACTTCTGTTATATAGAAGCGGTTTCTATGTGGGGAAGTATATATCGCTTGAAGCAAAGATAGCGAGGAACAAGGATTTGTACTATGATGCTCTTGGTAAGGCTCAAATCGGCTGGCACGAAGAGACGGAAGACAAGGTTCCTTTTATCAAGTATCTTCTGGGTACGCTTCTTTCTGCCTACAGGGATTTTGAAGATCGTTTTGCCCTCGTAGAAAAGAAGCAGCCAGCCATTGAAATAGTCAGGCAGGCCTCCATGAACAAGCTTGGCAGGTTTAGCAAGCAGGACATTCGCGAACTCTGTCCTTCGTTAAGTGTCAGCGCCATCGAGGGAGCACTGCGTAAAATGGTTGATACCGGGGAGATTAAACGAGAAGGAAATGGCAAAAATACCCGTTATCGCAGACTTGGATGACCAAGCAAGGAGGATGAATATCATGAACGTCGAGTATATTCCCCCGAAGCCTCACTATAAGATTACCTTTCAAGCTCTTGAGTTCTGCGTTTCTCAGATTCCTTCCGGTCAGGTAGAAACAAACGATGAATAGAAGCAAAAGCTGCTGATCCTAGGTTCATTGCCTCGCTTCTGCTGAGGAATGGTCGTTGAAGTATCGGCTATTTTACAGAATTCCCGGAAAATAACCGAACAGGCGTTGACTTTGGGTAAAAATCGGCTATAATACAAATAGAGTGTAAAACGCCCGAAAGGATGTGACGATATGGGGTATATGAAGCGGTCTTTGGAGAAGGTCATCATGGAAGCCTGCCATGAGTATCAGGCGATCATCGTGACCGGCCCGCGGCAGGTTGGCAAGACGACCATGCTTCAGAAACTGATGGAAGGGACGAATCGCACTTATGTGACGCTCGACGATTTGAACGAGCGTGCGCTTGCGCAGAGCGATCCCGAGATGTTTTTTCAGATGCATAAGCCGCCCATCCTCATCGATGAGGTACAATACGCGCCGCAGCTGTTTCCCTATATCAAGATCCATGCTGACCGTGATCAGCGATACGGTGATTTCTGGCTGACCGGCTCACAGGCATTCAAGCTCATGAAGCTGGCGGGAGAATCCCTGGCAGGAAGGGCCTGCATCCTGCACATGTCCACCATGTCCCAGGGCGAAATATATGGGCAGGATGAAAACAAGCCCTTTACGCTCGATCTGAACGAACTTCAGAGAAAGGTCTCCTGCAGGAATGCCGCGGACACGCCTGAGATGTTTGAAAGAATCTTCAAGGGTTCCATGCCGGCGATCGTCAGCGGACGCATCACCAACCGCAACCTGTTTTACTCCAGCTATCTGCAGACCTACATTCAGCGTGATATTCGCGAACTGGACGGCACCATCGAGGCAGTGGAGTTCCTGCGGTTCATCACAGCCGTTGCCTGCCGTACAGGGCAGATGGTGAACTATGCCGATATTGGCAATGACATGGACGGCATGCGGTCTGAGAAGGTACAGGAGTGGCTCGGACTTCTGGAAAAATCGGACATCATTTTCTATCTGCACCCGTACTCCAACAATCTTCTGAAGCGCACTGTGAGTAAGCCCAAGCTGTATTTCTATGATACAGGCCTTGTCGCATATCTGACGAAGTGGTCGAGTCCCGAAACGCTGGAGGCAGGTGCCATCAACGGCGCGATCCTTGAAAACTTCACGGTGGCTGAGATTGTCAAGACCTATTTCAACGCAGGCGAAGAACCGCATCTGTATTACTACAGGGACAATGACGCCAAGGAAATCGATATCGTTCTCGAGACCGACGGTCAGCTTCACCCGATGGAGATCAAAAAGACCTCGAATCCCGGAACGCAGCTGACCCGTCCGTTCAAGCTGCTGGACAAAGGCTCCGTTCCCCGCGGAAAGGGCGCCATCCTCTGCATGAAGAACGAGCTGACGGCCATCGACAGTGAGAACTTCATTGTTCCCATCTGGGCCATCTGACCCCTGTAAAGGATGCGGATTCGTACACTCATCTCATAGCTTCAAATTCCCCCAAACCTCGTCGATATACGCTCGGCGGGGTTCTTTCTTTTTGGTTCATCACGGAAAGTAGTGGAATGTCTATAAGGAAATCAGCCGCTGGCTGAAAGGTTGGCAGAGAAGGAAGCACACAATGCCGCACAACGACTTCTTCGTTGCCCGCCCTCTCTCAACGATGGCTTGACCATCGTTGCTATTCCGAGCTTCTCTTTCCACTATAAAACGTGAAGAACCTTTTTCCTGTCCGCTTTTCCATGATGAGCACCGCTTCCTGCTCATCCGGCGATACTTGGACTCCTCTCCCTTCGTATCTTTGACTTTTGACTTCAATTCCGATACAATCTAAATGGAGCATGACCTGTTCCCCCTTACTTTTGTCTGAGCAACTCAAGTATGGATTGGCTATCGTGATGAGGCTTTCTTCTTTGCGCTCGTCAGGTTCTTCTCGCTTCATTCTTCACTCCATCACTTTTCGTGAAGAACCTTTTTCTTCCAGGTGCTTCTTTTCGCCTGTCTTTGTGCTATAATTCTTCTGGCTCATCTTGTCCCTCCTGGCGAGTGTTGGTTTGGTCGCTACCATTCTACCAGGTTTGACTCGAAGAGTCTTTCTTTTGCGTTATTTTATTTTACAACTATGAATGAGCAAATTCCCAAAAGCATCCAAAGTTTTCTTTGAGCATAGCGCTGAAGCGCACCCTACGCCTGCAACAGACACTCTCGAAAATAGGCAAAGCCTTTTTCAAAAGCGCCCCTATAATCCGGAAGCGTGCAGCAAAGGAAATGCACAAGCGAAAGAAGCAGCCACATCCTTTCGATGCCTCGCTGCTTCCGAAGCTGGCATTTATCAAAGGCGAGTTTCTGCTTGCAGTTTCTGAAAAACACCTCAATGCTCCAGCGCTTTGCATACATTTCGAGGATTTCCTGCGTGGAAAGATTCGTCTGCATCGAGATAAACACTCGCAGTGCATCGGGATTTCCAAAGGACTTTTCCGAATAGCACAGCAAAACAACCGCTTTTTCGCAGTCGCTCACTTTGCCCTCATACCGATACGCATAGAAGCGCCGATGGCCAACGGTCACGAGGCTGACATTCGGATCATCTTTGCGGATGGCAGGGGCAAATGCTTTTGCCTGCTGTCGGATTTGGTTGGGGTAGATGATGCGGTTGGTGCGCAATGCGCCAATGGTCTGGAAACCTTTCTGCGCAAAAGCGGCTATCAGTTCACTCGATGTGTACCAGCTGTCGCAGAGAAAATACGCAGCATTCGGCGGCACAGGCAGCTCTTGCGCAATGCGCCGGACAATCTCAATCTTGGAACGCGACTTGTCATACAGCACCATCGCGTAGTTCAAAGAAAGTCCATTGCAGGACAGCATCACGCCAACCGCCTGATGCCCGTAATCGTGGCACTTTTTCAAGTGCGACATGTGGTAATACGCCGCTTCAATGGGGTGCAGCGCCTGTGACGAAGGCGCTGTATGCGAAGCAATCGTATCGTCCACGATGCAGAAAACGGGCTGTCCGCTTTTGCGGGATTCGTGGTAAACCGTATCAACAACCTGCTTTCTGAAT
>OWIP01000473.1_pt1 | contig 31027 bp, 30 predicted proteins | sample 1732581 | NCBI WGS metagenome assembly OWIP01 (sample SAMN05065731, study PRJEB22554) | human gut metagenome | biome: ENVO:2100002; feature: ENVO:00000062; material: ENVO:00002003 | host: Homo sapiens | place: USA
TCTTTTTTCAGAGTTTTGAACTTTTTACCAGTCGGTCACCGTGCTTCCGCCGTTTGTTTCATCCAGTTTTTCAGCTCATCTCCGTACCCTCGACTGCCATCTTTCTCACTGTTCAAGCGGTTTCAGGCTTTCTCAAGTACCCTCTGTTTTCGTGCCCTCTCGTTTGAGTGCTTGTCTATTATATCATGGAAAACGACATTTGTCAACGTTTTTTTCAAAGTAAATTTACATAAAACTTACTCGTTTAATCCCGTTTTTAAAGGCACTTTGTACAATCAGCCGTAAAAAGCTGTCTATATATTCTATTTACTGCATTTTTCTGCTATTTAATGTATTTTATCAGCTTTTTACCGCTGTCTTTTTCGGATACCTTCCGGTAAGGATTCTCTCCCTTATGTATACCAGCGTATCCTCCTCGCCGTATCTTTTCAGCATTATCAGCATTTTTCCAAGAAGCTCCATAGTTTCCGGGTGCATCATATAGTGTTTTCTGTTTTTGTTGAAATATTCAAACGGCATACTGTCGTTATAATTCTCTTTATAATATGTCTTACAAGCCGCCACTCTGTCGCAGAACATCTCCACAACATACTTTACAGGCATCTTCGTTCCCTGCATCGCAGAACCCGGCTCCTGTCCGTAATCTATCCAGTATTCAAAGTGATGCCTGTTCCTTCCCTTATGGTGAAGCCACGCCTCGCTTTTTCCCGTCACACGTCTTTCGGTCGTATTCGGGCTTTTATCCCCCGTGTAAAATACCACACCGCTTATGAATTCCTTCGGCGAGTATTTTGACAGATCGTGCATAAGCCCCTGCTTATAAAGACCGACCTTGAAGCACAGCCTCATTACTTCCATCTTGTGATGATTGATAGTGCTTAAATGCCCCTTGAAGTTTTCCTTAATGTCCATGCTTATCCTTCTTTCGTTCTTTCGAGATACTTTCTCCAGTTATCAATATATCTTGTTTTAAAGCTGACGCTTGTTATTTCTTTGTATGGAATTTTGGTTTCTTCCTGCCACTTTCCGTCTGCGTCAAACTCTCTCATCGTCAGTTTATTCTTCCCCGCCTTTAAGATTATCCCTATATGGAATATCTCTTCATTTTCATTCTCGACTATCGCCCATTCACCGCACTCACGGAGCGAATTGAATATGCTCTGCCACGAGCTTATATCAATTCCGGGAGCTTTGATTTGCCCTGCAACCCCGTTCAGTCTGTTTATCTCTTCGCATATATCATTCTTGATTTCTGCTTTTTGCAGTTCGTCAATTTTACGGATTGTATACCCGTTAAGTTCAAAGTCGTTTTCTTCCTGCCCGAGTACAAATTTGTCGTTGAAATCATTGATATAGTAATACCAATAGCTTTTGTCATATTCGTAAAAGCACCTGCATATATGCTTGTTCCGAGCGCACTCTCTGAGCACCGATATTTTCTTACTGCGTTTCATATTTTCCTCACAAAAAAGCAACTGCCGCATATATAACACGGCAGTTTCATATTTACAAAAGCCGTCAGCCTTATTCTATCACAGCCGACCTTTAATTTCAAGTCCGAAAGTCATTATCGTTCTTCCGTCAATTGTTACACGCTCACCTTCTCCCCCTCTTTTTCATCGCATTCTTTATTCTCAGCCGCTTTTTCCGGCTTTTTATCCGGCTCATCACCGCCGTGCTTATCCTTTTTCTTCTTTTCTTCTATATGCGACTGGTCGCTGACAACAAGAATATCGCCCTGCTTTATTACAGTACTTCCGTTAGGTACGACCATATCGCCGTTTCTCTTTATCATTATAATAAGAAGCGTAGTCGGCAGGTCAAGCTCCTTTATAGTCTTTCCCTTCCATAAATGCTTTGGCCCTATCTCATATTCCTTGAGCAATATATTTCCGCTGTCCCTGTATGACGGAATGCTGAGTATAACATCATCTCCGGCATTTATCACCGTATCGCCTTTCGGCACGATAGTGCTGTCGCCGTGTTTTATCATAAGCACAAGCGAATCGTCTGGGAAATCTATCTCGCTTATCTTGTGTCCGTTCCAGGTGTGAGTATCCGATACAAATATACGCATCATATTGAACTGCGGAGTTTCGTCCTGATAGTCGTTGAACGTCTTTAATACACTGCTTTCGTTATCAATGAGTTTAAGCCCCGTTGCGACCTTCGGCAGTAACGTTCCCTGAAATGCAACGGAGATAAGGCAGACGCACACTACTATATTGAACAGATTGCTGTCCGTGTACACATCGCTCACCGTAGCCATTATTGCGAAAACGATGGACGATGCACCTCTCAGACCCGACCACGCTATAAACAGCCTGTCAGCCCATGTATACCCCTTTGAGCATATTGCAAACACCGCAGCAGGACGTGATATAAAGGTCATCACCGCAAATATTGCAAGTGCCGGAAGTATTATGCCCGGTAGCTGTGAAGGATTCGACAGCAATCCCAGCAGGAAGAACAGCATTATCTGGCTCAGCCCCGTTATTCCGTCGAAGAAATGTACAAGCTGTGCCTTATTCTCTCCTATGTTGCTGTTACCGATGATGATACCTGCTATGTATACGCTGAGGTATCCGTTGCCGCCGAGCAGTATAGGTGCGGAATATGCCGCAAATATCATCGCCATCATAAAAATTATGTCAAAGCTGTTTTTCGACAGCTTCACCTTTTTCATTACAAATACTGCGGCAAATCCCATCGCAAAGCCGAACGCAACACCGAGGACTATCTGCAGCACCGCAAGAAGACCAAGCTGTGAAATATCATCACCCGCCATTATCGCAAGTGCAATGACCGTCAGCATATAAGAAAACGGGTCGTTGGAACCGCTCTCGATTTCCAGCAGTGAAGCCAGACCGCCACGCAGGTTTAACTGCTTTGAACGAAGTATCGAGAACACCGATGCCGCATCGGTAGACGAAATAACCGCACCGATAAGAAAGCTCTCTTTTATATCAAATCCTATCAGGAAATGACAGCCTGCCGTAGTAATAAGCGCCGTAACTATCGTACCGAGCGAGGATAAAAGTCCCGCACGCAAAGCAACAGGTTTTGCCGCTTTCCAGTTGGCAGAAAAACCGCCGCAGAACATTATAAATATAAGACATACCGTACACACCTGCTCGCTGAGCTGATAGTTGTCAAACGGTATCTTCAGAATACCGTCCGAGCCGCATATCATACCAAGCGCCAGAAATATAAGCAGGCTCGGTACGCCTATCCTTGCCGACAGCTTATTGCCTACAATGCAGACAATGATGATTGCCGAAAAAAAGAGCATTACAAATTCCATCGTTCACCGTTCCTTCTGTTCAAATATTTTCTCTGTTTAACTGTTTTAAAAAAATAAGCTGCCAATGTGATTTGAAAGTCACCATTGACAGCCGATTTTTTTACTATTCTTAAAGGCGTCAGCCGCTGAATGCGACGTCTTTATTTGCCTGCAAGCTTAGCGATTATTTCAGCCGCCTCATCAATACCGCAGGTAGCCGTATTGATGCACAGATCGTAATTCAGCGATTCGCCCCAGTTACGTTCCGTATAATACTTGTAGTGTCTGCGCCTTGCCTTATCCTTCTGTCTGATAATCGAAAGCGCCTCGTCCTTGCTTATATTGTCATGCTCGCAGATACGTCCGCATCTGAAATCATCCGTAGAATGCACGAAAACATCAAATGTACTGTACTGCTCCCTCAGCACATAGTCCGCACAGCGGCCGACTATAACGCACGGACCTTTATCCGCAAGAGCCTTGATAACTCTGCACTCCGCCGAGAAAAGCTGGTCGGTAAGCGGCTGTGTGTACATACCGTTTATCGCAAGATTGTAAAGAAAACTGGTCGTTGTCGTCTGCTCCGCACGTTCTATGTATTTGGGATCAAATCCGCTTTCCTTTGCGGTAACATCAATTATCGTCCTGTCGTAATACGGGATTGAAAGTGCTTTTGCGACCTTTCTGCCGATCTCGCTTCCTCCGCTTCCGTACTGTCTTGAAATAGTGATTATTTTTCCCATAATCATTCCTCCGTTTGTGCTTTATTCTTATGCCTGCTGTACCTGTGCCGAGGATTCATCCTGTTTGTCATACATTTTCGATATGACATTCTTATAGATCCTGCGCATAAGGAGTATCGCAACAATAAGTCCTAACAAATCGCTTACAGGGAGCGACCACCATATGCAGTCAACCCCTCCGATAATGCCGAACAGCCACGCAAAAGGCAGTGTCGGCACAATAAGCCTTACTATAAATACTATCATACTGTAAAAGCCGTTTCCGAGCGCCTGGAAGCCAGAGCTTAACACTATCGACACTCCGGCAAATACAAACGATACGCTGAATATTCTGAGCGCCGTTTCACCGAGCCTTATCATATCGTCAGTCGGAGCGAACATTCCCAGTAACTGCACCGGTATAAGCTGGAACAGCAGTAATCCGACTATCATTATCGCAACCGAGCAGATAACACCCAGCTTCAGCGTATCCGTTATACGCTTCGGCTTTCCTGCCCCGTAGTTATAGGCTATGATAGGAACTATTCCGTTATTCATACCGAACACAGGCATATACACGAAGCTCTGCAGCTTGAAGTATACGCCGAATACCGTAGCCGCCGCAGGCTCATACGCTTTCAGTATTATATTCATACCGAACGTCAGCACCGAAACCAGCGCACTCATTATAATAGAAGGTATTCCGACGGCATATATCGTCTTTATCGTACCAGGATTCAGTCTGAATTTTCTGAATACAAGCCTTAATTCTTTATTGTGAAAGTGGTGCAGTAAAAATCCTACCGCCGCCGCTATTATCTGACCTGTTACAGTGGCGATTGCCGCACCCGTAACGCCCATTGCGGGTATTCCGAGAAAATCAACACCGAAAATAAACACAGGATCAAGCACTATGTTTATAACCGCACCGAGTATCTGCGACACCATCGAAAGCAGTGTCTTGCCCGTCGCCTGCAATATACGCTCGCCGTATATCTGGAAGAATAATCCGAGCGAGCCGCAGCATACGATTGACAGATATTCAACACCATATCCCGCTATGATTTCAGAATGTGTCTGTATCGAGAAAAACGCAGGTATCGCCGTAAGCCCTACTATTAAAAATACAACATAGTTCAAAGCGGTAAGAATAAGCGCATGCGTTGCCGCAAGACCTGCCTCATAAGGCTTCTTCTGTCCGAGATAGCGTGATACAAGCGCATTCATTCCGACGCCAAGCCCCGTCTGAAACGCTATCATAAGGCTCTGCATCGGAAACGCCATACCTACAGCGGTCAGTGCGTCCGGGTTTATCTGTGCCACAAATACGCTGTCAACAAGGTTATACATTGCCTGGATAAGCATTGATATAACTATAGGAAGCGACATTGTAACAAGCAGCTTATTTACAGGCATTACGCCCATCTTATTTTCTTTTGTCTGTTCCAATTTTCTTTTCTTTCCTTTATTCTTCTCTGTATTTCTTTTAATTCAGTATACCATAAATCCACGCATTTTGCAAGCCGCATACACGAAAATCGTCCGTAAAATCTTATTGACCCCACAGCCTTATTGTGATACAATAGCAGTATATATAAGCTTAGAAAGGAGAAGAATATGAACGATATAAAAGCCGTGCTGTTCGACCTTGACGGCACTCTGCTCGACTCGATGTACGTCTGGCAGTACGTTGACGAGGAATTTCTGCGCAGACGTGACATAACTCCGCCCGATGATTACGGCAGGCAATGCAGCCACCGCTCTTTTTACGAAACAGCATTGTACACAATAGATCTTTTCAGTCTTCCCGAAACGCCCGAACAGCTTATGCAGGAATGGACAGATCTCGCCATAGACGAATACCGACACAACGTAAAACTAAAACCCTTCGCTCGTGAAACGGTTGAGCTTGCTCTGAAAAGCGGCTACAAGACCGCCGTATGCACCTCGCAGACCCCCGAGCTTTACACCCCCGTGCTTCATCACACAGGACTGTGGGGAATGTTTGAAACGATAAGCTCCGCCGCCGTTTTCGGCAAAGGCAAACAGTACCCCGACATATATCTCGATACCGCAAAAACGCTCGGCGTACCGCCCGAAAACTGCATTATGCTCGATGACGTATCCGCTTCTCTCAAAGCCGCAAGGCAGGCAGGTATGATGACGATCGGCATAATCGAGCCTCTTAGCTCACAAAGCCCCGAAGAAATGGAGCTTTACAGCGATAAGCTTGTGAAAGAGCTTGATAAAGACATATTCACATTCTGACGGAGGCAAAAATGAACACAAACATAATCAGAAAGCACTTTTTCTTCAAAGGCAGAGTTCAGGGTGTCGGCTTTCGCTACCGGGCGCAGAATGCCGCCTCGCTCTACAGCGTAACAGGCTGGGTAAAAAATCTCTACGACGGCTCGGTCGAAATGGAGGCTCAAGGCACTGAGGAAGACATTGACAAAGTAGTACAGACCCTTCAGGACAGCCGCTACATCGTGATAAACGATATGTACGTTGCCGACCGTCAGCCCGACCCCCACGAAACCTTATTCCGCATAAAAGACGAATACTGACAAAACGATCCCTCCTGCGTAATAATGCAGGAGGGATCAGTTATATATTGTTGCCTGTTTTAAGAAATTCAGTTTTCGTCATCGTCCGGGTCGTCATCCTCATATTCGGGTTCTTCCCCGTTTTCAGCGTTTTCCTCTTCCTCAGACGGTTCTTCATCCTCTGCCGCATCCTCACGGGCAACAAGTTCCTTGTCGATCGTAAAGCCGCATACCATCTCGTCAAGCAGATTTGCCTGTACCGAAAGTTCCTGTGCAGAAGCCGCACATTCCTCGCTTGTAGCGGAATTTGTCTGTACTACCGAAGAGATCTGATCAACGCCGACATTGATCTGCTCTATAGCCTCAGCCTGCTCTGCACAAGCCATTGAGATTTCGCCTACCAGCTTTGTTGTGGCAGTTGTCGTATTGACGATTTCGGTCAGCGTCTGTGCCGTCTTGTTTGCGATCATCGTTCCGTTTTCAACGGCCTTCATCGAGTTCTTGATAAGCTCTGTCGTTGTGCTTGCCGCCTCAGCAACCTTGCCCGCAAGATTTCTTACCTCGTCCGCAACAACAGCAAATCCCTTTCCTGCGTCACCCGCTCTTGCCGCCTCTACCGCCGCATTAAGCGCAAGTATATTCGTCTGGAACGAAATATCGTCTATCGCTCTTATTATCTTTTCGATCTCGCCGGATGTTTCTCCGATTTCCTGCATAGCCCCAAGCAGACCGTTCATCTGTTCGTTGCCCGATTCAACAAGCTTTGTAGCCTGAGCCGAATTCTCAGCGGCGTTTTCCGCTCTCACTGCGTTACGGTTGACCTTTTCCGCAACCTCGGTAAGCGATGCCGAAAGCTCCTCGACCGATGCCGCCTGCTTTGCCGCACCGCCCGAAAGACTGCCTGCCGCAGATGCCACCTGCTCAGAGCCTGTAGCAACACGCTGACCTGCCTTGCTTATTTTGTCCATCGTCTTATTAAGTGAGATCATTATAGATTCGTATGACTGCCTGATAGGCGCAAAGTCACCGAGATAAACATCAGCCGGCTTATATGTAAGATCGCCGTTTCCGAGCGTTCTTAGCATAGTGTCGATGTCGGATATGATTTCATTTATATTCTTGCTGATAAGGTTCGTGCTTTCGCTCAGCTGAGATATTTCCTTGTCAATTTTCTTGCCGAAGTCAAGTTCCTGCTGGTGAAGATCGCCGTGCGATAACGTAACGATTCTGTCCGAACACTGCTTTACGGGCGAAATTATCTTTTTCACTATCGTTATTATAAGCAGTACCGACAGCGCAAAGCATACGACCGCTACAATAGTGCCGATAACAACAGAATTATAAATGCTCTGCGTATGCTCAGACGGTGTCGCAACCATTATACAGCTCCAGCCTTCCGCATTGCTTATAGGCGCATAGCTGACATATTTTGAAACGCCGTCAAGCTTAACCTCGCCGAATCCCGATTCACCCGCAATTGCCGATGAAACGCAATCAGCCATAGCCTGATATGAGCCGTCCTGCGAAGCAAGACTGATATAATTCATCTGCTGCGGTATCAGTTCCGAGTCCGGATGTGCGATTATATTTCCCTTAGCGTCAACCACCATCGCATAGCCGGTATCCCCGATCGAGATCTGACCGATAACATTCGAGAATACATTCACGTCAACGGTTATACGAAGCACCGCTCTCAGTAGCTTATTTATATCGTTTGAAATTATAGGCACGGTAACGTCCATAACGACCTTACCCGTCTTTTCGTAGAAATAAGGCTCACCGACAACCGCTTTATTGGTTTCTATTACCTCACGATATGCAGGATCGTCCGACCAGTTGAGAGAGTCGTCATTAAGTCCCTTACCGTCCCTGTCCGTCATATCGACCTTGACATACATAGAATTATCTCTTGCAACAGAAATACACTTCGAGCGTATCGCAGATACATCTGCAACGTCAGAAAAATCGGCGTCGGCAGAAATCTGCGTTATTGCGTTTACAACAGATTCAAGCTGATTTGAAATAGTATTCGATGCAGTATGCACTACCTCGTCCATCTCATTCACAAGCGCCTGCTTAAGATATGTATAGCTCAGCAGTATATTGATTATGCAGACAAGCATAAGCGAACCGCCGACAGCAAGACACATCCACCTGAATATTCTGCCGGTAAGAGATTTCCCTTTCTTATGTGTATTTTCAACGTTCTCCGGAACCATTTCAGCCCCGTCATATACATTCTTGTTCTTCTTCATTCCGCTACCTCACACAAAGGATAAACAATACGGTTTTTGACCATCTTTATATAGGTTTATCTTATCACATTGTGTAACTAAAGTCAAATTTAAATCACGTTTTCACATCATTTTCAACAAAACCGACAAATAATTATAGAATTTTTTGTGGAAATAAATAAATACAAAGTAAATATATATACCGATTTTACGATATTATCATTTCACCGTCCCACCACCCACAACCCTCTCAAAAGCACCGTCACCCTTGCGCCCGAACCACCCCTCCCAAAACCGCACTATCCCTCGTGCTTCTTCCGTTGAATCGTAGTTATTGATTTTTTCAGCTATTTATGTTTTGTGAGGGCAAGCACGGCAAGGACAACTTAAGCGTGTGCATCCAACGCTTTGTACATATGCAATGACAAGTATATTGATTCGAATAGCGAACCCGAGAAGTGCTGTCCTATGAAAAGAACTATCGGTAGCTTACGATCGTATCTCACTTTTCGTTCCATTTCTGTGTCCTCACTTTCATTTTTTGTGTTTATTTTTCTGAAGATAGTCATCAAATTAAAGGGTCTTAGGGAAACGGAGCGTCCCTAACAAGCTGATGAACTGCGAACGAAGTGCGACGATTTATGTTAGCCGTTCGTTTTTACCTTATTTTCCCCCTCACCTTATATGCAAAAAATCAGCAAAACGCACCCTGTTTTTAGCAGAATTTACAGAATGTTCATAAGTATTTTTGTGAAATGTTGATATAGCAGTACAGACAAATTTTTCAAAACTCATCTTAAAAGTCTTGTAAGGCTTTCGATAATGTGGTATAATAAAAAAATATATTGAAACTTGATTAAATAAAAATTTTGCGGAGGATAATATGGCTAATAAAAGCAAAGTACAATCTGTTGAACCGGATATAGCTGACTTGGTAAACGGCTGGCTGAAAAGCTATGGCCTTGACTATAAACTTGAACAAGCATCACTTAATTCGGAAATAGATAAGGCTCTTGATGAATATCATTCAAAGAGTGGTGGCAAAGGTGGTAACAGACCTGATGCTAAACTGTTGTTGAAAGATAAGTATGGGACTTTTTATCCTGTTCTTATTGAATATAAAGGTTACAAAGATAAACTCGTAAAGTTGGATACTGACGGAATCGTAGATAACAAAAAAGATAAAAATGAACCAAACTATACGAATATTAAGTCGTATGCTGTAAATGGTGCGATACATTATGCGAATGCGATTTTACACTACACAAGCTATACAAGAATCATTGCAATAGGTGTAACCGGATACAAAGATGAGTTTGGAAAACTTCAGCACGAGATTGGTGTTTATTATGTTTCAGCTGACAAAAATAATCTTGGCTTTGGTCAAAGAGTTGGAGATTATACAGACCTTTCCTTTTTAAAGCCGTCACATTTTGATGAGTTTGTAGAAAAGCTTAATGAACTCAGTCTTACTCAGGCAGAGATTGATAAACTCAAAGAAAAGCGTGAAAAAGAAATCAATATCAGTCTTGTTAAACTTAACAATGACATCTACAAAGAAGAAACAGGATTGGGAGAAAACGATAGAATATATCTTGTTGCAGCTACTATCATTGCAACGCTTGGTGCAGAGGGCGTTAAACCTCTTGAAAAATCTGATTTGGGATCTTCTACCGAAAGCGGTGAAACTGACGGAGATAAAATCATCAGAAAAATTACATCTTTCTTGAAAAAAAAACAGTTACCACAACAAAAGCAAGATTTGATTATCAGAACACTTTCAAACACTTTAGTTGATGAAAACAGAAACAAACCGGAAAACGGAGAAAGCCAAATAAAAAGAGTATTCTCGAAAATTGTTGATGACTTGGGTATCTACTATAAGATAGGTATTACAACAGATTTTACAGGTATGCTCTTCAATGAAATGTATAACTGGCTTGGATTTACTCAGGATAAATTGAATGACGTTGTTCTTACACCTTCATACGTTGCAAGGTTACTTGTAAAGCTTGCAAGAGTTGACAAAGATTCTTATGTATGGGACTTTGCAACAGGTTCGGCAGGACTTCTTGTTGCTGCAATGAATGAAATGATTGATGATGCAAAGGAAAAAATATCATCACCTGAGGAATATCAGAAAAAAGTCACAAAAATTAAAACAACTCAGCTGTTGGGTCTTGAAATTCTGCCGCAAATCTATATGCTTGCAATCTTAAATATGATTTTAATGGGCGACGGAAGTTCCAACATTTTGAATCAGGACTCTTTGAAAAATTTTGACGGAAACTATGGCTTTATTTCAACGAAAAAAAATTTTCCTGCCACTGCATTTGTGCTTAATCCCCCATATTCCGCTGATGGAAATGGTATGATTTTTGTTGAAAAAGCTCTCTCAATGATGGAAAAAGGCTATGCGGCAATTATCATTCAAAATTCGGCAGGTTCGGGCAAAGCTGTCAAATATAACAAGGAAATACTGAAGCATAGTACGTTGCTTGCAAGCATTAAAATGCCGATTGACTTGTTTGTTGGCAAGTCAAGTGTTCAGACAAATATTTATGTTTTCAAGGTCGGCGAACCACATCACGCAAAGAATACAGTTAAGTTTATCGATTTCTCTAATGACGGCTACACAAGAACCAACAGAAAGAAAGCAAGTGTAAATTTAAGAGATACAGACCACGCCAAAGAACGCTATCAGGAAATTGCTGATATTGTCAGATTCGGCAAGTCAGAACTTAATATTTTCACTGAAAAGGAATATTATGAGGGTAAAATCGACCCGGAAAACGGTGCTGATTGGAATCAGTCTGCTCCAATTGACACAATCCCAACGCTTGAGGACTTCAAAAAGACCGTAAGTGATTATCTTGCTTGGGAAGTATCAACACTTTTAAAAGGTAAGAGCAGTGAGGACAACGAACGCTTGGGAAAATAAATGCCTCACTCAATGAGAAATTGGCAAGTGTTGAGTGGGGCGAAAAGAAAGTAACTGACTTATTTGATGTGTACAACACGCATAATATACTATCTTGTGATGTAACGGGAAATAGTGGTACAACCCCTTATTTAGGAGCAGGTGCCGGAAACAATTCCATAATTTCATATATATCATATAATAAGGTTTTAATAGAAGAAGCACCTTGTATATTTATCGGTGGAAAAACATTCGTTGTGACATATCAAGAAAATGATTTTTTCTCTAACGATAGTCATAATCTTGTGCTTTACGTGAAAGATGCAAGATTGCAAAATAAATCTTGTCAATTGCTATTGGTAAGTTGTATATATAAGTCGCTTAAAAATAAGTATAGCTGGGGAAACAGTATTAGTTATAAGAAAATACAAGATGATAAAATAGTTGTACCTATAAAAAATAATACAATCGACTTTGAATTTATGGAAAGCTTTATAGAGGAGCTGGAAGCGGAGCGTATAGAGGAGCTGGAAGCGGAGCGTATAGAGGAGCTGGAAGCGTATCTTTCAGTCTCTGGACTGAAAGATACGCAACTGACAGCTGATGAGCTGTCAGCTTTGGATAAACTTAAAAGCAACAAAATCTTTTGGAAAGAATATACAATAGACCAACTTTTTGATATTGTAACCACAGCACACAGATTTGATGCCAATAAGATTAATATAATTGAAAACGGACGATACCCTTATATAGTAAGAACGAGTAATAATAATGGTCAAAGAGGATTTATAGATGAAAATCCGATTTATCTTAACAGTGGAAACACAATCTCATTTGGACAGGATACAGCAACTATATTTTATCAAGAAAAGCCGTATTTTACAGGTGATAAAATAAAAATACTTATCCCAAAATTGTTAAATTTCAGAAAAGAAAATGCACAATTCTTTATTTCAACAATGAACCTTACTTTTTCTAACTTTACATGGGGAAGTACAAGATTTAACGTTGATATATTAAAAAATCAAATTGTAAAAATTCCGATATCCTCTAAAGATAAAGAAATAGATTTTGTCTTTATGGAAACATTAATTAAAGCCATTCAGAAACTTGTCATTGCTGATGTTGTAAAGTTCAGTGATGAGAAAATAAAAGCTACAAAACAAGTTGTAGGATAATAAAAATCGCAAGTTATTCACTTAGTATTGAGTGATTTAACTTGCGATTATTTTGTATGTCAAATATAGCTGTTTGGGGTGAAGTATACTTATTTGGTGCCCACTTACTTTAAGATAGGTGCAAATCTGATACGGATATTCGGCATCTTCGTGATAGTCGAATAAGTGTTCAGCATCCAGTCCTCACTGCCGTCATTTACGTTCTCACCGCTTGCAGGAGGCGCAAATATCTTGAGCGTCATGTCAGCTTCACCGTCAAGAGGCTTTTCAAAGAATGCCGACATAAAGTCAATCGTCTTTGCGTGAGGTGCCTTGTAGAACCACTTGCCGTTGATTTCCATCATAAGATTAAGATCTGCGTCCTCGTCCTCAAATGTGATTTCGCAGAATGTGGGGTTCTTTTCAAAGTGCAGAGGTATCTCGATACCCTCAGCGTCCTCAGAACCGCCCCAACGTAATTTTACAGGGAACTGTGCGTCGCCCTCGCTTTTCATTTCGGGATAGAAATATTCATCGTGAATAATTTCCTTGTAGGTCTGCATTACAGGCTGCTCAATACCGCAGTCGGCATTGTTCGGATCCTCAATTTCAAGTCCCAGTCTGCCTCTGTCACGGAACTGATAGAATGTAAAGCCGTTGAACCAGCCCTGATCCTTGTCGTTCTTGAGCATATCGCAGAATTCCTTTACCATTTCAGCCTGCTCGTAAGGTCCCGTTACATCGCCGTCAGCGTTGAACTCACTCATTACCATAGGCTTCTTTACTCCGCCGCAAAGCTCTCTGTAACGCTTTTCCGACAGCTTAGTAAGATTATATGTATCCGCTACCTTGCTTCTGCCGAAAGAGTTTCCGCCCTCGTCCGCTACGTCAAAAGGCCAGCCCCAGTGGAGAGCCATGTACTTGTCAACAGACCATATATCCGTTGCTCTTACAGCGTCGGCAAATTCCTTCTCCATCTCGATTTCTCCGCCCTTTTCGGGATGCTCCACACCGCCGATACAGAGAATAGTCTGTACGTTGGGTGCAAACTTCTTGATTACCTCACGGGCGTGGATATAGAAATCAGCCACCTGCTGATATGTTGCACGCTTTGTGAATGAGAACCAGTTACCTGTAGCCTCGTGGTTGATTCTCAGCTGCATACGACCGAATGTCGAAAGCTCCTTACCTATCTGTTCGAGATGCTCGTCCGTAACATTCGGATCTATCGTCATCGTAAGTATAACGTCCTGTCCGTGACGTCTTACATCACGCATACAGGTGAAAGGCTCGTCGTCGGTTGTTCCGCCGATACCGCCCTTATATGTAAAATAGTCATCATAGGGATAATCCCACTGGAATGTGATCTCCTTGTCCTTGAAAGCGTTTCTCGCTCTTGCAGGCCATGTTTCGTCAAGCGGATAATAGCAATACATAAGGCTTACCGCTCTGTGAGGTCTGCCCAGCTTGTTCAGGATATAATCCTGGTTTACATACTCTCCTCTTTCACTTCCGTCGCCAAGGTCAACCGCACATTTAGCAGGACCCATGTGGATCTTCTTGATCTCGCTCATGTTAATAAACTCCTTACACAACTTTTTTCAGAAATACTGATTTTTAAGACTTATCCGTCCTTTCCGGTAATTTGTTCGTCTGCCGCTATGCACCGCTCACAGACAGCTTACCGGAATAATTTTGTGAAAACCTGCGTTTTCATCGAATAAATTGAGTATATCATAAAATGAAAACGATTTCAAGGCTTTACAAAAAAATTTTTTTGGTATATAATAAAGCAGTATTGCAAAATTGAAAGGAACGGTAACCTATGTTAGAATATGATGAACTCAAAGTTGAGTTCGAGGGCTATGAGCCTGAGCTTAAAGAGCTTGCCGGCGCACTTGACCTTGATAATCTCAAAGCAGAAATAGTAAAGCTCGAAGAACAGAGCGCACAGCCGGATTTCTGGAACGATGTAGAAAATTCTCAGAAAATTTCTCAGAAAATAGGCGAAGATAAGAATATAGTACAGAGCTACGAAAAGCTCCGTGAAAGCTATGACGATGTAATGACAATGCTCGAGCTTGCTCAGGAAGAGGATGACGAATCTATGCTTCCCGAGATACAGGAGCTTGCAAAGCATTTCAGAACAGAACTTGAATCGCAGAAGCTCGCTACCCTTCTCTCAGGCGAATTTGATCATAATAATGCGATTCTCACCTTCCACGCAGGTGCAGGCGGTACAGAGGCTCAGGACTGGGTCGAGATGCTTTACCGTATGTACAATCACTGGGCAGAACAGCACGGTATGAAGGTAACCGTACTCGACTACCTTGACGGTGAAGAAGCAGGCATAAAGAGCGCCAGCATACTGGTTGAGGGCAGAAACGCTTACGGCTATCTGAAGAGCGAAAACGGCGTACACAGACTTGTCCGTGTATCTCCCTTTGACAGCTCCGGACGCCGCCACACCAGCTTTGCTTCCGTTGAAGTAATGCCTGAAATCAATGAAGATATTGACATTGAGATAAGCGAAGACGAGATTAAGATGGACGTTTACCGTGCAAGCGGTGCAGGCGGTCAGAAGGTCAACAAGACATCCTCCGCTGTTCGTATCACGCATATCCCCACAGGTATCGTGTGCGCCTGCCAGACAGAGCGTTCACAGCATCAGAACAGAGAATATGCTATGCGTATGCTGAAGTCAAAGTTGCTTGAAATCAAGGAAAGAGAACACCTCGACAAGATTTCCGACATCAAGGGCGAACAGCTCCAGATTGCTTGGGGCGCACAGATACGCTCCTATGTATTCATGCCCTACACAATGGTAAAGGATCACCGCACAGGCTACGAAATGGGCAACATCGGCGCAGTTATGGACGGCGACCTTGACGGCTTTATAAACGCTTATTTAAAGGCACTCAGCTTAGGACAGATATAATGAAAAAGAACGACATCGTTGAAATTGAGATAACGGCTCTTTCAAGCGAATGTTCCGGTATAGGCAAGAAGGACGGCATGGTTATTTTCGTGCCGTTTTCTGCTATAGGGGACAAGCTTGAAGTAAAGATACTGAAAGTAAACAAAACCTACTGCTACGGCAAGATAGAGAGGATCATCACCCCCTCTCCCGACAGGGTCACTCCCGACTGCCCCATTTACACAAGGTGCGGCGGCTGTTCTCTGCGGCATATCAGCTACGAGGCTCAGCTCAGAGCCAAAGAGCAGTTCGTAAAGGACGCTTTCACCAGAATAGGCGGTCTTTCGCCCGAATTTTTGCCGATAATCCGCAACACCAATATAAACGGCTACCGCAACAAGCTGCAGATACCCATAGGCGCCGATAAGGACGGAAATCTTATCGCAGGCTTCTATGCCTTCCACTCGCACAGAATAGTTCCTTGTGAAAAGTGCCTTTTACAGCCCGACATTTTTTCGAAAATCACCGCCGACTTTCTGAAAATTTCAACCGGGCTTAATCTGACCGCTTACGATGAAACTACGCACAAAGGTATATTGCGTCATTTATATTTAAGGAAAGGTTATTACAGCGGAGAAATATGTCTTTGTATAGTAGTAGCAAAAAATGTTCCGGAAATTAAAATTCTCTCGGACAAACTTCTTGAAAAATACCCCGAGATAGTAAGTTCTGTAATCAATGTAAATAACAGGGATACTAACGTAATTTTAGGCGATGAAGAGATAGTATTGACATCAAAAAACTACATTTGTGACATCATGTGCAAAAACGCCGTAAACATAGCTCCGAAGGCGTTTTATCAGGTTAATACACCCTGTGCGGAACAGCTTTATTCATCAGCCTGTGATTTTGCTGAGCCGAAGGGCAAAACCGTGCTTGATTTGTACTGCGGAGCAGGCACGATCGGGCTTTCCATGGCACGCACGGCAAAGAAGATAATCGGCGTCGAGATAGTCCCCGAGGCAATCGAAAACGCAAAGCAGAACGCCCTCGCAAACGACATAACAAACTGCGAGTTCATCTGTGCCGATGCCGCCGAAGCCGCACGGATACTGCATTCACGCAGCCTCCGCCCCGACGTGATAATGGTAGACCCTCCCCGCAAGGGCTGCGGCAGAGACGCCTGCGAGCAGATAGCCGCCTTCTCCGCCCCCCGCATCGTCATGGTCTCCTGCAACGCCGCCACCGCCGCCCGTGACTGCGCATATTTTGCCGAGCTCGGCTACTCCACCGACAAGTGCGTTGCAGTGGATATGTTCAGTGGTACGAACCATGTTGAGACGGTAGTACTGCTTTCCCACAAAAAGCCAGACGGACATATCAACGTAAAAGTTGAGTTTGGCGAGGGTGAGGGAAAAGTTCCGCTTGATAATATCGCTAAAAGAGCCGAAGAATATAAGCCCAAAGAACGAGTGACCTACAAAATGATAAAGGAGTACTAGAAGCTAAGCTTGGCAAAAATCAAAATGTTACGCTACCTGTCTTGTTGTCGATATGTGAATATTTGAAATGTGACTTTGGCGATATTATGGAAGCTGTGCCGGAAATTAAGGAGCAATAAAATGAGTGAACAAATTTTAATAGTAGACGATGAAAAGGAGATAGCCGATCTAATAGAGGTATATCTTAAAAATGATGGTTACACGGTACATAAATTTTATAATGGTCTGGATGCTTTGAAATGTATTGAAACGCAAAAAATGGATTTGGCAATTTTAGATGTAATGCTTCCAGATATTGATGGATTTCGTATTTGTCAGAAAATCAGAGAACAGTATTTTTATCCTATTATAATTCTGACGGCAAAAGTTGAGGATACTGATAAAATTATGGGACTTACCATCGGAGCTGATGATTACATTACAAAACCATTCAACCCTTTGGAGGTTGTAGCAAGAGTAAAAACACAGCTTCGCCGTTATGTTCGTTATAATAATGCGGCTAATACCGAGGAAAAAGATGCTCCCATTGCAGAACATGATGTAAGAGGACTTATTATAAACAAGAATACTCACAAATGTACTTTGTATGGAAAAGAGGTTACTTTGACACCTATTGAGTTTTCTATCCTCTGGTACTTGTGTGAGAACAGAGGAAAAGTTATTTCGTCTGAGGAATTGTTTGAAAATATTTGGGGTGAGAAATTCCTTGATAACAATAATACTGTTATGGCTCATATCGGAAGATTGAGGGAAAAGCTTAATGAGCCTGCAAAAAAACCGAAATTTATAAAAACTGTGTGGGGAGTGGGATATACCATTGAAAAATAAAAGAAATAGCGAAAGAGATGATTATCGTCTTCTTAAAAACAAATTATTGATTAGAATTTTTGGAATGTTGTTTTTTGCGTTTGCTTTTTTAGCAGCCTTGTACTCTCTATTTTTAAAGGGGCACATAGCAGACACTTTTGTGGGTTTTTTGGATAATTTTGTCTACCATGATTATGACCGAGCTTATAATGTATATTCAATATATATTAGAGATTATATGAGTATTTTCTACGTAGTGCTTTCCTTACTGTTATTTGCAATTATTTTGCGCTTTTATCTAAATGAATTTTCCAAGCATTTCAAAGAAATTAACCGTAGTATAGATGCTCTGATAGAAGAAAATTCAGGAGATATTGTTTTGCCTTCTGAATTAACTGCAATCGAAAAGAAAATCAATCATATTAAGCATACTCTTGAACAACGAAAACTGGCAGCAGAGCTTTCAGAACAGCGGAAAAATGACCTTGTTGTTTATCTTGCCCACGATTTGAAAACCCCACTCACCTCAGTAATTGGGTATTTAACTTTGCTGCGGGACGAAAACAAAATTTCCGAAGAATTAAGAGAAAAGTATTTGTCAATTTCTTTGGAAAAAGCAGAACATCTTGAGGATTTAATTAACGAATTTTTTGAAATCACGCGGTTTAATCTTTCTAATATCACTCTTGAGTACAGCAGGGTCAATTTGACCCGTATGCTTGAACAGCTTATATACGAATTCAAACCAATGCTTTTAGAGAAGAATTTAAAATGTGAGCTTGAAATAGCCCCAGACACTATGATAAAGTGCGATGTCAATAAGATGCAGCGCGTTTTTGATAATCTGCTGAGAAATGCAGTGAATTATAGCTTTGATGACAGCACGATTCATATTTCTGTAAAACAAAACGGTGAAAATTTGTGTATTCAGTTTACCAATTGCGGCAATACCATTCCAAAAGAAAAGCTTGTACGCATTTTTGAACAGTTTTATCGTCTTGATGTTGCACGAAGTTCCAGAAGCGGAGGTGCAGGATTGGGTCTTGCAGTTGCAAAAGAAATCGTTGAGCTTCATAACGGAACAATTACCGCAAAAAGTGAAAATGAGCAAATCGAATTTACAGTCACTCTTCCGCTCCTGTAGGAAAATCGTAAGAAATTCCGCAGGAAAACATAGGAAACTCTTGTGGGGAAACGAAAAAAAAGCACGCTTGCTTTTGGTACAATTACAGTACCAAAAGCAAGCGTGCTTTTTTAGCTTATCAGGGAGGAAAAACGATGTCAACTCATACCCAACAAACCAAGAAACGCCGTCCCCACTTATTTATCTGCATCCTGATTTTACTGATAGCATTAGCCTGCATCTTTGTTCAGCGTTTTGCAGGGACAGATATATACAACAAGGCATCATTGCCTTCCATTGATTTTGGTAATGAAAATGAAGCAGATGGAGAATGGTGCTTGATACTGGTGAATAAATGGCATCCCCTTGAAACTGACAGTGAAATCGATTTAACAGAACTATCAAACGGACAATGCGTGGACAGCAGAATATACCCTCAGCTTCAGAAAATGTTTGATGATATGAGGGATGATGGTGTATATCCTGTTGTTGCCTCCGGCTACAGAACAGAGCAGGAGCAACAGCAAATATACGATGAATCAATTGCGGAGTATATCGAAAAAGGATATTCTGAATCCGACGCAAAAACAGAAACAGAACGCTGGGTTGCTATTCCGGGAACAAGTGAACATCAACTTGGTCTTGGCGTTGATATAAATGCTGATGGCATAAATTCATATGGTTATGAGGTTTATAACTGGCTCGCTCAAAATGCCTATCGCTATGGGTTTATATATCGCTATCCAGAGAATAAAGTTGCAATCACAGGTATAGCCAACGAGCCATGGCATTACCGATATGTCGGTGTTAATGCGGCTACTGAAATATACAAACGAGGAATATGCCTTGAAGAATATCTGGGAGAAACAAACTAAGAGGGTGAATTTATAAAAAGAAAAAGACTGACACAGGTGTTTCCCTTTTTACTTCCTATCCGTAAATGGCAAAGGAAAAAACTGTTCTATTTAGAAATGCTGATAGACGGAAACAAATACGCCAAAAATAAATCTGAGGCACTATTGCCTAATACGGTATTTGAAACTTCATCACTTATGCTGAATGAAAACAGTGGATTTGATATGAAATATCAAATTAACAAGGTACATAATCTTAAACTTGCCGCAAGAACAATCAATAAGGTGATTATTGAGCCAAATGAAACATTTTCTTTTTGGCAGCTTGTACGGTGGGCAGACCACCACGAGAAATATAAGGACGGATTAAACCTTGTTAAGCAAGTCTTTATTGAATTGCAACTAAAAGGAAGTAATTCTGTTTGAAAAAGAAAATGATGAAATAACTATCCGTTCAAGTGCGGCGGACAAACAAATGTTGCTGTCTGCGGCGATCTTTTATTTACTGTCATATTTACACATAGATAAGCATCCGTTTACCTCTTTGAATCCGACTTTGGTGTACAGCTTATACGAAATGCTGTTTCTTTTTGTTTCTAAAGAAAACACGGCATTTTCAAACAGATTGAAAAATTTGTTCATCATAACAGTTCCATAGCCTTTATTTTGATATTCAGGTGCAATGGCAACCGTATCAATTTTGATATTCCTTGATAATATTCCGGGGATCTCACAGGCTGTCAGGAAGCCGACTATAACATCTTTTTCAATCAACGTATACATAAAACAATTTTCTGTTTTTATAAACCGTTCAAGATACTCCGCAACCGCTTCGCTGTACAAATCTCCGATCGGTCCTTTTTTGTCGAAAGCGTCAAGATATATATGGGTGCAATCGTAAATAGCGTTTTGCCTTGCCGTAACCGGTTCTGCCATCAAATCTCCCTTTCATAACATAATAAGATATGTTCATTATAAACAGGCAAAAATCTTTTGTCAAGAAACATCTTTTGCATCATAGCCTTATTGACAAATTCCTGCCCCCGTACTATAATCAAAGTAAATAAACGGCAATTCTTGATTGTAAGCAAGCCGCAATACAGGAGGATGAAAAAATGGCTAAAAGCAAGTATGCAGGCACACAGACCGAAAAGAATCTTCAGGAAGCGTTTGCAGGAGAATCTCAGGCAAGAAACAAGTATACATATTTTGCATCCGTAGCGAAAAAAGAGGGCTATGAGCAGATGTCCGCCCTTTTCCTGAAAACTGCGGATAACGAAAAGGAACACGCTAAGATGTGGTTCAAGGAGCTTGCAGGAATAGGCGATACAAAAGTAAACCTTGAGGCTGCCGCAGACGGCGAAAACTACGAATGGACAGATATGTACGAAAACTTTGCGAAGACAGCCGAGGAAGAAGGATTTCCTGATCTTGCCGCTAAGTTCAGGGCGGTAGGCGAAATTGAAAAGCACCACGAGGAAAGATACCGTGCACTGTTAAAGAACATAGAAACCGCACAGGTATTTGAAAAGAGCGAGGTCAAGGTGTGGGAGTGCCGCAACTGCGGTCATATCGTAGTAGGCACAAAGGCTCCCGATGTATGCCCCGTTTGTAATCATCCGCAGAGCTACTTTGAAATACACGCTGAGAATTATTGACGGGAGTACAAAACACATTTAAACAGACAAGCTTCCGTTGACGGCATATAAAAACCGCCGGCGGAAGCTTTGTTTTCAACCGCTGTATCTAAAAGGAGCATATTACGAAAAACTACAGCCGGGTGGTACCGGGCACGGGCGTTATAGCCAACGAAACAGCCGCCGCTTTGCAAAAAAACGGAAGAAATCTGTTTGCCGTAGGTAACAGGACGCACGGCAAGGCTGTGGCTTTTGCCGAAAAATATAATGTCGGCAAGGTGTATGACAGCTATGATGAAATGTTCACCGACCCCGATGTCGATATAATCTACATCACCACTCCGCATAACACGCATTACGGCTTTATGAAGAAAGCAATTTTAAACAAAAAGCATATTCTTGTTGAAAAGTCGATAACATTGAATAGTGACGAACTCGGTGAGCTTATTACACTCGCAGAACAAAATAACGTTATAATCGGTGAAGCAATGACGGTTTATCATATGCCGATATATAAAAAGCTGAATGAAATTCTGAAAAGCGGCACACTCGGCAGGGTGAATCTTATCACAATGAATTTCGGTAGCTTTAAGGAATACGATATGAAAAACCGTTTTTTCAACAGAAGCCTTGCCGGCGGTGCAATGCTTGATATAGGCGTGTATGCCTTGTCGGTTATCCGTTGGTTTTTCGATTCAAAGCCGGATAATATGCTGTCACAGCTTAAAACCGCACCGACGGGAGTTGACGAACAGGCGAGCCTTTTACTGTCGGATAAGGAGGGGCAGATGGCAACCGTTATGCTGTCGCTCCATTCAAAACAGCCCAAGCGTGCGATGATTTCCTGCGAAAACGGCTATATCGAAATCATGGAATATCCGAGAGCGTGGGAAGCAAAAATAACCTATACAGACGGCAGGACGGAGCTTGTCAGCGCAGGCGAAAATTCCGATGCGCTTTACTATGAAATAACCGATATGGAAAAGGCGGTAAACGGCGACAAAAACGTAATGTGCCTTGACTACACCGCCGATGTTATGAAGATAATGACAAGGTTCCGGCAGGAACACGGCATAATTTACCCGGAGGAAGAATAAATGGACAGATGTGAAAAGCTGCGGGATAATCTGTACGGTGTCGAATTGCTGACAGGTTCAATTACACCCGTAAAGGAACATATTGCGCAGATATTCTATATTGTAAACAACACCGATAACAGCGAATTTATCGGAAACGAGGCGTTGCAGATGATAACTCAGTTCGGTAAAACCGAGTATCATTTCTGCGGAAGACACAGCGAATTATGGCAGAGAATCTTTAACGATACCGCACTTAAAATTTATCCGACAGACAGCGAAAAGGTCATTACCCGTAAGTATGAAAGAACGGAGAAATTTGCGGATGAACTGAGCTTGGTATTACAGGAGAGATACTTTGTTCCGACCGACTTTTATCTTATTTATGACGATGAGAAAATATATAGGCAGGTTGTGGGAATGGCGGAATGATAAACAGCATGAAATTATGCGGTAAATTTTGCCTTGACTATTTTTATTCAAGGTGATATAATCTGTAACGCAAAATTGCAATATATTATTTGAAGGAGCGATTTTAATGAAGGTATTGATGCTCAACGGCAGTCCGAAGGCGAACGGCAATACCAATGCCGCACTGCTTGAAGTAGGCAGGACGCTTGAAAACGAGGGCATTTCATACGAGATATTCCAGATGGGCGGAAAGCCTGTCAGAGATTGCATAGGCTGCGGACAGTGCAGTGAAAAAGGCTGTGTATTTACGGACGATGATGTAAATGAGTTTATAGCAAAAGCTAAAGAAGCGGACGGATTTGTGTTCGGCACACCGGTATATTATGCTCACCCGAGCGGACGTATCCTGTCATTCCTTGACAGAGCGTTCTATGCAGGCGGTGCGGCTTTCAGATTCAAGCCCGGTGCATCGGTTGCGGTTGCAAGACGAGGAGGCAGTTCAGCATCGTTCGATTGCCTGAACAAGTATTTCGGCATAGCGCAGATGCCTGTTGTCGGCTCTACCTACTGGAACATGGTATACGGCAGAGTACCCGGTGAAGCCGAGCAGGATCTTGAGGGTATGCAGACAATGCAGAACCTTGCAAAGAACATGGCATGGATGATGAAGTGCTTTGAGCTTGGCAGAAAGAACGGCATTGCACTGCCCGATACAAGTGCGGTTGTAAGAACGGATTTTATAAGATAACTTAATATTCATAATGTAATAATAAAAGGGCTGAACTGCTTGATTGCAATTCAGCCCTTTTATTATTCTCTTACTCTCAGCTCTCTGAATGCGACAGCCGCCGCCGCACCGACATTGAGCGAATCGACACCGTGATACATCGGTATCTTTACCGTATAATCACAGCCGTCTATAGTCTTCTGCGACAGTCCGTAACCCTCAGAGCCGAGTATTATAGCAAGCCGCTGCTCGCTCTGAAGCGTCTTGTCATCAATACTTACCGAGTTATCTGTGAGTGCCATTGCCGCTGTTTTAAAGCCCAGCGAATTAAGATATGCGGGGCCGTGTGATTGCCACCAATGCTCATCCTCGCCTATATATCCCCACGGGATAAGAAATACCGTTCCCATACTTACTCTTATGGCTCTCCTGCAAAGAGGGTCACAGCAGGACGGGGTTATCAGCACAGCGTCTATGCCGAGTGCCGCCGCAGAGCGAATTATTGCTCCTGTGTTGCTGACATCGGCTATATTTTCGAGCACGGCAATCCTGCGTGCGTTTCTGCAAAGCTCCTCTGCCCTTTTCGGTGCAGGACGCTCCATAGCGCACAGCATTCCCCGTGTCAGCTCATAGCCTGTAAGCCCGGACATTATCTTACTGTCAGCGGTATATACCGGAATATCACCGCACCGCTCTATTATGCCGTTTGCACGGTCATTGATATACTTTCTGTCTGTGAGCATCGAAATCGGCTTACAGCCTGCATCAAGGGCTACTTCTATAACCGTCTGACTTTCGGCTATGAATATTCCGTGTTCATACTCGTACACCTTGCGAAGCCGTGCATCTGTCAGGTGAGTGTATATTTCAAGCTCGGGTATATTTATATCGGCAACATCTATTATTTCAGCCATATTGTTTATTATTTCCTTTCGGGCGGACTTTTTCGTATTGCAAATAATATCGAAAAGTGATAGAATATTATCACAGCACATCCGCTTGTCGCACTGAATATTATAGCGTATCGGGCGGATGTTGTCAAATATGGCGGTACTAAAAATATATTACGAAAAGACGGCAGGTATGGATTACTTATACAAAATCACGGTAGAAATAGATAATGAAAAAGTGCTGAGCTTACAGCAACACGATTTGGATGCGGTATATAAGACAGTAAGAGAAGCGTTTGCAGGGTGTAATTTTAAAGAAGTGCCGACAGATAATAAGCGGCTTGCTTTTGTTATCGGGGACGGTAACGATTCTTTCAGCGAAGTCGGAATCGTGGCAAATGCGCTTCACGACAGCTGGCTCGGTAAGTATCTGAAAAAGATGGAATGGTACGATATGAGCGATGACAGTACTGAGGAAATGCTCAGAGAAATACAAGAGTTCGACAACGAATACGGCAAATAAATTTAACGGAGAACATTATGAAAACAGGACTTGTGCTTGAAGGCGGCGCTATGCGTGGAATGTACACGGCAGGCGCACTTGACGTACTTCTTGAAAATGATATAAATTTTGACGGGATAATAGGAACATCGGCAGGTGCGGTGTTCGGAGTGAATTTCCTGTCAAGGCAGGACGGCAGGGTCATCCGCTACAACTGCCGCTTCAACGGCGACAGGAACTACATGGGGATAAAGCCGTTACTTAAAAGCGGTGACTTTTTCAACACGGAATATGCCTATTACAAAGTGCCGAACGAGCTTGACAAATTCGATGACGAAGCCTATCAGAAATCGGGCGTGCCGTTTTATGCAACGGTGACCGATGTAAAAACGGGAAAGCCGGAGTATCTGAAGGTTGAAAGCGTACTTCGGGATATGGAAATGCTCCGTGCTTCTGCTTCGATGCCGTTTATATCAAAGCCTGTTATAATCGGCGGCAGAGCGTATCTTGACGGAGGAATTTCCGACAGCATACCGTTTGAGCATTTTTCCGAAATGGGATACAAAAAGCAGGTGGTAATCCTCACCCGTGATATGAACTACCGCAAAAAGCCGATGAACAAGCTGCTGATACGCTCGTTCTACGGTAAATTTCCCAACTTGTGCAAGGCACTTGAAAACCGTCACAATGTCTACAACGAAAGCATAGACAAGCTATGCGAACTTGAACAAAGCGGCAAGGTGTTTATTATCCGTCCGTCTGAGCCGATAACGATAAGCAGAACGGAGAGAAATCCCGACAGGCTGAAAAGCGTTTATGAGCTTGGAAGGAAGGATATGAAAATGCGTCTTGAGGGTCTTGAAGAATTTTTGGAGAAAGAACAGGAAATATAAATGGCAAACAAGAAATGTCCCGTTGCAAAAAAGTGCAGTGGCTGTCAGCTGTCCAACATGACATACGAACAGCAACTTGAATGGAAGCAGAAGGATACCGAAAAGCTGCTCGGCAGTTTCGGCAAGGTATCTAAAATTATAGGTGCGGACGATCCGTACAACTACAGAAACAAGGTGCAGGCGGTATTCCGCTCTGACAGAAACGGCAGGATAATTTCGGGCGTGTATCAGTCATCCAGAAACGGCATTGTCGGAATTGACAGCTGTATGCTTGACGATAAGCGTGCGGACGAGATAATAGTAGGCATAAGAGATCTTCTCAGATCGTTCAAATTACATCCTTATGACGAGGGTACGGAGCGTGGCTTTTTACGTCATGTGCTTGTCCGTGTCGGAAAGAATACCGGAGAGATACTGGTTACTCTTGTCGGCGGAAACTCAATGTTCCCTAAAAAGCACGACTTTGTGAAAGCGCTTGTAAAGCAGTTCCCCGACATCACAACAGTAACATTCTCGGTAAACCGCACTCCCGAAATGCTTCTTCTCGGAGAAAACAACGAGGTGCTTTACGGCGAGGGATACATTACGGATATTCTTTGCGGAAAAAGATTCAGAATATCTCCGCACTCGTTCTATCAGATAAATCACGCACAGACCGAAAAGCTGTACGACTACGCTATAAAGGCGGCGAAGCTCACGAAGAAGGACGTTCTGCTTGACGCATACAGCGGAATAGGCACGATAGGCATAATTGCGTCTGACTATGTAAAGCAGGTGCAAGGCATCGAATACAACGCATCAGCCGTCCGTGACGCAGTAAAGAACTGTCACGAAAACGGGCTTACCCGCAACATTGCTTTTAACCGTGGCGATGCAGGCGAATTTCTTGAAAAGAAGGCAAAGCTCGGCACGCATTATGACGCAGTAATTCTCGACCCTGCAAGGACGGGAGCGGACAGGAAGTTTTTAAACTCGCTCGTTAAAATCGCACCGGAAAGAATAGTTTATATTTCCTGCAATCCGGCTACGCAGGCGAGGGATCTGAAAACGCTGACGAAAAAGTACACAGTGACCGATATTCAGCCGTTTGATATGTTCCCGCATACGAGGCATGTTGAGACTGTTGTATTGATGTCAAGAAAAGAAAAATAAGTGCCAGAAAGTGTTGCATTTCCGGGCTTTTTCGGAAGTTGGGATTAGAAGCCTAATTCCTAAAAAGGCTCGGTTATTTTATATGGAAACATATCCATTAAGCAAATTTTCAGAGGGCCGGAAAATGAGTGGTAGGGTTTACGCTGTGGATTAGATGTCATAGGTTGTGGCAGTGATATAGATAACAAGACTGACCTCAGTTTAAGCCACTCGATATTAAGGGGCAGATTTGGCAGTGGAATAGATAACAGGAGGTGGCTATGTATGATTTGTGCTTATTGTGGAAAAGAAGCTAAAGGGACTAAAGAGCATATAATATCAAGTGGAATACTTGGATTATTTCCGGAATGCTTCGCAACAATAGACGGAGAGAGAAATATCGTGCATCAAGGGGACCCTATGGTGAAGGACGTTTGTGCAGACTGTAATAACAATAGGATTTCGTACATCGATTCTTATGCAAAAGAATTTATTGAGAAGTATTTTTTAGTGAAGTACAAAAAAGATGACACTCTTTCTGTAGAATATGACTATACAATGATTCAAAAAATGTGTTTGAAGTTTGCGTTCAATGACTTGAGGGCTAGGAAGAAGGATGTATCTTTTTTTGATGATGAAGTAAAAGAATTCCTGTTGAATGAAGAAAAAAGTAGTCCGCTAGGGAATATTACAATCTTGGCTGGACTTGCAGTAAACACTTCGCCTGCACCGGATTATATGTTTGGAAATATGAAACTCCGCTGGGGAGATTCGCCACTATTACTGGCGAATAGTATTGTCACAAACATTGATTATAATACCGGGCATATCACCTTGCGAGAGGAGAGGAAAATACAAGAGTTTGAGAATTATGCATTATCGTATGTATTTAGGTTCAATAGTCTACAGCTTCTTATACTTTGTTGGGACAGAGATATTAAGGAAGATGTACTCAATAAGAACAACATAATCTTGAAGTATCAATATCCGTACTCCATTTTGGATGCTTCAGGAAATACGGTGTTGTCCAGATGTACTAGTGAAGCAACATATCATCATGAACAGCTAATCGATGTAACATGGGGACAAGGCCTGATGGATGAAATCAGCTATATGCGTGGCACATTTTCTGAACAAAGTGAAAAATATTTTGAAGAAGTTCAGAAACGATGGGATGAAGAAGAACGAAAACTGGCAGAAGAACATCCAAGATAAATAACGCAGGAGGACAATACATGACATTATCAGCAAAACGATTAGGAGAAAGGTGTGGCTTGACAGCAGAGGAAATGAACATCTTATTAAAAGAAGAAGGATTCCTTTCTGGTGAGCCCGGAAATTATTATCCAACAGAGAAAGGAAAACTATTCGTAGTTGAAAAAGGCGATGACAACGGGTACGGTGGTTATGCATTTCGAGGTTGGAATTGGTTCGAATGGGATGAAAGAATTCTTGAAGAACTTGACACTTCAGTGGAGAACAAGCGTTATATACGAGAGAAAACATCTGAAGAGCGTCGTCGACGCAGGGCAGAGAAAGCTGCTGAATCGGAGGCATATTGGAAGAAAGTCAATAGCCGAAAAGAACAGCCTGCGGATGATATATCTAATGAATTAAAAGATAGTACAATAGGCAAATTAGTTATTGGCGCTCTTGCGCTAGTTGGATATGGGATATACAAGGTTATAACTCATATTACAAAAAATGATGATTAATTAAATAAGGAGGCGGAACAAATGACCAGAGAAGAATTAAAAGCACAGATTGATGAATTAATGAGACAGTATGCTGACGAAGAAATTGATGGAGCTACTTATCAACAAAAGATGATGGAATTAACCACATCGGCTCAGAAAGAAATCGACGAGGAATGATAATCAACTTGTAAACAAAGGCTCCCCATTACCGGAGATTATCCAGTGGTGAGGAGCCTTCGTGCGTCTATGGAGTCATGCATCAGCGTCGATGCTGACATCAGATTTCAATTCAATGGTAATACGATTATCCCAGACTATAATCTCCTTAAGCCACCGCTGGGCAAGGCTCTCGTCAAACTCGGTCAGCTCGGAATTCTGCTGCTCGATGAACTCGTTCAGTTCATTGATACGCTTGACCTGTTCATCACGGACGGCGGTGTCGGTGAAGTTCTTCTGTTTCATCTCACGAAGCCGGAATATCTCATCGGCGATGTCGTTGTAGTCCTCTTTTCGGGAAGCGTGAAACAAGTCCCTGTGAAATTTCTGCACCGTAAATTTCTTTGAGGGTATCTTCAATGTCACGCCGGGACATTCCCTTTGCATACATTGCCATAATCTTCTGCTCAATTTCATCTGTGTGAGTCTGTCTTTTTTCAATGACTTTAGGCTCAAATTCACCATTGTGGTCACGGGGTACGGATATTTCGCATTCGCCGTAATCGCTGGTGATAGTTTTTTTGCCATAGCCGTTACTTTGTTGCCCTTTATTGTGCGGCGTCCATGCCGCACTTGTGGGCAACTGTGCAAACATCGTGTTTGCGACTGTTGCCGGAATTGTTGCCGAGAACAGAGTTTTTCTCATAGCCGAGATGTTAGTCCATCTCAGCTTCAAGCATCTGTTCGATCGTTCCTGCAAACAGCTTTTTCAGTTTTGCCTGAATATCTTCTGTGCTTTCACAGTCTGCCATCAGAAGCTGAACGAGCTACTTTTCCTTTTCGCTTAATCCGTGATTTCTGTTTTTCATACCAATTTACCTCTAATTTTCTTTATGGTCATTATTGGCATTTACACAGTTTATTATTCAGACTCTCTATGCCGCCCATCAGGGCGGCATTTCAGCTTGTAGAAAAAGTATGTTTGTTTATAAAATGAAGCGCTGCACAGTTCAGTTTATATCTCCCCGAACTCCTCTAGTCTCTGCATAATTTCCTTGCTTCTGTCGATAAACAGCAGAGCCTTGTTATGCTCGTAATACTCCTTACATCCAAACTCGGAAATAAATCTTGCCGTGTGGCTGTTTGCGGTAAGCTCGGTTACAAGTATCAGCATTTCCTGTCCGTCGGTGTACACTTCATTGCAGAAAATAAATGCGTTTGACATCTTATCCCGTGCCGTTTTTGCCGAAATTTTAAGCTCAGACACAAGACTGTCATATCTGCTCCTGATATCCGCAAACGCCGTTTTTCCGTCCTTGCCGACTGTGAGCACAGTCATATTCTCAAGCTGTGATATTGCTCTTGCGAGCGTTTTCTGACGTGATACGGAAATGCTTGACGACTGCTTGCCGTTTTCAAGCTCCTTTTTCTTTACCGCTATAAGCTCATTCATCAGCTTTTCTGCGGAAATATCGCTGTCATGCGTTCTCAGTTTGAATTCTTTCAGCGTTACAAGCGTTTCACGGAGCATATCCTCGCCGTCTGTTACCTGCTTTGCCGATGCCGTAACACTGTCAAGGATAAGTCCGAGCAGGGATAAACGCTCGTCAAACTTTGCGTTTTCAGCCCTGTCTTTTATGCTGTCACTTGCATTGCCGCTGAGTATCTCGTCTATCTGATAGTCGCTCCTGTACTTGTTGAACAGGTCGTAATATGCCGCAAAGCTTCTCGCTGTCCTGTCGTGCTGTATGTACTGACGAATAAGCTTTATGTCGACCTTGATATTATTTTTCTCATACCTGTCTCTTATACACATCTGACGCTGCCGACGAAGCTAGAAGT
>OWIP01000476.1_pt1 | contig 30954 bp, 18 predicted proteins | sample 1732581 | NCBI WGS metagenome assembly OWIP01 (sample SAMN05065731, study PRJEB22554) | human gut metagenome | biome: ENVO:2100002; feature: ENVO:00000062; material: ENVO:00002003 | host: Homo sapiens | place: USA
AAATAAGTGTTTTTGATATTAAAATAAAATCTATCTTTGTTGCTACGAATATCCCCCTTAACAATAATACTATTATGAAGAAACTTCTGCTACTGATCTTTTTATTGTGTAGTACCTTCTGGTGTCAGGCACAAACAGACCGGGTTATTTTGGGTGACGAACAAACTTCCGAGTATTTTCCCATCCTAAAGGATAAACGGATTGCCATTTTCTCTAATCATACAGGAATGATAGGGGATAAACATCTATTGGATGTCCTTTTAGAAAACAAGTTCAATGTAGTTGCCATTTTCTCACCGGAACACGGATTCCGTGGAAATGCAGATGCAGGCGAGCACGTATCCAGTTCAGTAGACTCTAAAACAGGGGTGCCAATTCTGTCTCTTTATGAAGGGAAGGATAAAAAGCCAAGTAGGGCTTCAATGCAGAAATTTGATATTCTGATAGTAGATATACAGGACGTAGGATTACGTTTTTACACCTATTACATAACGATGTGCCGGCTAATGGATGTCTGTGCGGAATATAACAAGAAAGTTTTGTTATTAGACCGTCCTAATCCGAATGGGCATTATGTAGATGGACCGATTCTGGATATGAAATATAAATCAGGTGTGGGATGGTTGCCGATTCCTATTGTACACGGAATGACATTAGGGGAACTTGCATTAATGATTAATGGAGAAGATTGGTTGCCTGGTTCACGCAAATGTGATCTAGCAGTGATCAAATGCAAGAATTATACACATCAGACTAAATATCAGCTGCCAATTCCCCCATCTCCTAACTTACCGAACATGAAGTCGATATATCTGTATCCGGCTACATGCTTTTTTGAGGCAACTCCCGTCAGCTTGGGTAGAGGAACTTCACTCCCATTTCAGGTTTATGGGCATCCAAATATGACCGGATATAGCTACAGTTTCACCCCAAGAAGTATTCCCGGAGCTAAGAATCCGCCGCAGCTGAATAAACTGTGCCATGGAGTAGACCTAAGCAATATGAGTAATGAAGAAATCTGGAAACGAGGTGTAGATTTATCTTATGTCATCGATGCATATCGTAATCTGAATCTGGATGATCATTTCTTCCGTCCATTCTTTGAATTGCTGGTAGGAAGGGATTATGTACGGAAAATGATAAAAGAAGGAAAAAGTGCCGATGAAATTAAAGCTATGTGGAAAGATGACGTTAAGAAATTCAAGGTGCAACGTAAACCATATCTGCTTTACGAAGAATAAATTCATATACTATTACAAATCATAAATCAACCCTATGAGCCCGATATCTGTAATCATTACTATTGCCGCTTATTTCGTGATCTTGTTCACTATATCTTATATAGCCGGCAGAAAAGCCGACAATGAAGGCTTCTTTGTTGGTAACCGTAAATCGGCCTGGTATGTTGTGGCATTTGCCATGATTGGGTCCAGCATCTCCGGAGTGACGTATGTATCAGTACCGGGTATGGTGGCTGCCAGTAGTTTCGGCTACCTGCAAATGGTATTGGGATTTGTTGCGGGACAGTTCATCATAGCATTCGTATTGACGCCACTGTTCTACCGGATGAACCTGGTATCCATCTATGAATATCTGGAAAATCGTTTTGGTATGTCTTCCTATCGGACAGGCGCATGGTTCTTCTTCATCTCTAAGATGCTGGGAGCCGCGGTACGTTTGTTCCTCGTATGTCTGACACTTCAACTGCTGGTATTCGAACCGTTTGGATTACCATTTATTTTGAATGTGGCCATTACCGTAGCATTAGTATGGCTCTATACGTTCCGGGGTGGAGTAAAATCTCTAATCTGGACAGATTCACTCAAAACATTCTGCCTGGTGGTATCCGTAGTTCTCTGCATCAGTTATATTGCTTCCGATCTCAATCTGTCGCTGAGCAGTATGATCAGTACAATAGTCGATAGTGACATGTCACGCATCTTCTTCTTTGACGATGTAAACAGTAAACAATATTTCTTCAAACAATTCTTTGCCGGGGCATTCACTATGATTGCCATGACAGGACTGGATCAGGACATGATGCAACGTAACCTCAGCTGCAAGAACTTCAAAGATTCACAGAAAAATATGATTACGAGTGTTATATCACAGTTCTTCGTAATTCTGTTGTTCCTGATGCTGGGAGTATTGCTTTACATCTTCGCTGGTAACCAGGGCATTCAGGTAGAAAAGAGCGATGAACTCTTCCCATTGATAGCCACCGGTAACTACTTTCCTGCAATTGTAGGTATCTTGTTTATCATCGGACTTATTTCTTCGGCTTATTCCGCTGCCGGCTCAGCGCTGACAGCTTTAACAACTTCCTTTACAGTGGATATCCTCGGGACAAAAGGCAGGACGGAAGAAGAAATCGTAAAGATACGCAAGCGGGTACATATTGGTATGGCTGTAATTATGGGTATCACGATATTCGTATTCAACCTATTGAATAACACAAGTGTAATCGATGCCGTATATATACTGGCAAGTTACACATACGGCCCCATTCTCGGATTATTCGCATTCGGTATATTCATGAAACAACAGGTTCGCGACAAATATATCCCATTGGTAGCCATCCTCTCCCCTATCCTTTGCTTCATCCTGCAAAAGAATTCGGAAGCCTGGTTCAATGGATATCAGTTCAGCTACGAACTGCTGATATTCAACGCTCTGTTCACGTTTATCGGACTTTGCCTGTTGATCAGAAAAGATAAGAACTAATAATTAACTTAATACATCATCCATGAATGTAAGACTTCATTTTTTGTTCACTTTGCTCACCGCCTCCCTGATCCCCCAGACGGGAGGCGCGCAAGAGCTTCCGACGGATGTCCGCCAGGAAATCGGTAAGTTTCTGGACGCAACCGCACGGAAAGAAGTTTCCGTAGGGCGCATCCGGATTGACTCTGTCGCCATTGAAGAAAATACGTTGCAATTATTCGCTAACATGAACTGTGCATATATTCCTTTCCGGGAAGATAATGTGACAGAGATTTATCAAGGTGTGCAGGCATTGCTTCCGACAGAGTTTTCAAAATACAACCTGCAAATCCGCACAAATAAGCATAGCATTGAAGAATTAATCCCCCAAGCACTACGCAGCAAAAAGGACAAAAAAGCCAAAACATTCAATCCTGCCGGAACAAAACCTTTGGTAACGGCCCTTTCTACCCCCTATACCCCTACAAATGGCCTAAAGAACCGTCACATTGCCTTGTGGCAGAGTCACGGCTTCTATTATGAGCCCAAACTGACACGTTGGGAATGGCAACGCGCCCGCATCTTCCAGACGGTGGAGGATTTATATACGCAAAGTTATGTACTGCCTTTCCTGGTTCCCATGTTGGAGAATGCAGGAGCTAATGTGCTGATGCCCCGTGAACGGGATAGCCAAATAGCAGAAGTTGTCGTAGACAATGACGGTTGCCTTCACTCCCGTTCCGTTTATACAGAAAAGATAGGCGATAAGAACTGGATGCAAGGTACCGGTGAAGGTTTCGCCCATCTGCGCGATCAATATATCAATTTTGAGAACCCATTCCGTGAAGGAACCTTCCGCACTGTTGAGACGGTGAAAGGTAAGAAGGAGAAAGAAAGTACTGCCGAATGGATTCCTGAACTCCCGTCAACCGGACAGTACGCCGTTTATGTATCCTATAAATCATTGCCAAACAGTACGGATGATGCCCTTTACACCGTTTATCACAAAGGAGGGGTATCCCAATTCAAAGTGAACCAACAGATGGGTGGCGGCACCTGGATTTATCTGGGTACATTTGGTTTTGATGCCGGAAAAAGCGATGCCGGAAAAGTTGTTTTAAGCAATCGTTCTGAGAAAGCCGGACGTATCGTTACCGCTGATGCCGTAAAAATCGGAGGTGGTATGGGAAATATGGCCCGCCGTATCTCTGATGCAGGTGCCACAGAGAATATTAAAAGTTCTCAAGCTACAGGAGCTACGAGCTACGAGCTACAAGCTACAGGTGCTTTGCAGCATGACGGCGCAGCCAACTCGTCACTCGTAGCTCGTAGCTCGTCACTATATGAGATAAGTGGTTATCCCCGTTTCTGCGAGGCAGCACGCTACTGGCTTCAATGGGCAGGTATTCCGGACAGTGTTTATTCCGACAGCCAGGGTAAGAATGACTATACGGATGATTACAAATGTCGTGGTATCTGGGTGAATTACCTTGCCGGTGGTTCTGCGGTTAACCCGACAGAACAAGGACTGAATATCCCGGTAGATATGGCTTTCGCCTTCCATTCAGATGCAGGAACTACGCTAAACGATTCCATCATCGGAACACTGGGTATCTACTATACCAACGTCTACAATGAAGAATATGCCAACGGAGCATCCCGCTATCTGGCACACGACATGACAGACCTGATTCAGTCAAATATCGTACGGGATATCCGCAGTCTATACGAACCGGATTGGACACGCCGCGGTATGTGGAACCAATCCTACTACGAGGCACGCGTTCCCCGTGTCCCCACTATGTTGCTGGAGTTACTTTCTCACCAGAACTTTGCAGACATGCGTTATGGTTTAGATCCACGCTTCCGTTTTACGGTAAGCCGTGCAATCTATAAAGGTATGCTGCAATTCATTTGCTCGCAATACCACATGGACTATATCGTTCAGCCGTTGCCTGTCGACAATATGGCATTGAAAATGATAGGCGAGAATGAAATAGAACTGACCTGGCAACCCGTAGCCGACCCACTGGAACCAACGGCAAATGCTGAGAAATACATTGTTTATACTCGCATCGGAGATGGCGATTTCGACAATGGCGTGTTGGTAGATAAGAATGCCTATCGCACTGCCCTCCCTGCCGGCATGGTATGCAGTTATAAAGTAACCGCCGTGAACAAGGGTGGAGAAAGTTTCCCGTCCGAAATACTCTCTGCAGGACGCGCTTTCAACGAGAAAGGAACAGTACTCGTAGTAAACGGCTTCGACCGCATCAGTGCTCCGGCAGATTTTGTCGCACCTGTTCCCGGAGATACTTTACTTGCCGGTTTCTTAGATGATCTGGACCACGGCGTACCTTATCTGAAAGATATCAGCTATATTGGTAAGATGAAAGAATACCGCCGTTCCATTCCATGGATGGACGACGATGCTTCCGGCTTCGGCGACAGCTATGGCAATTACGAAGATAAAGTAATCGCCGGAAACACATTCGATTATCCCTCTATTCATGGAGCCGCCATTTTGAAAGCCGGATATTCTTTCATATCTTGCAGCGATGAAAGTGTGGAAAATAGAACAATGAACCTGAACGACTATAAGTATGTAGACCTGATATTAGGTAAAGAATGTCAGACCAAAATGGGACGTGGCGGTGTGAAGCCGTTAGATTTCAAAACATTCAGCCAACCTATGCAGGAAGCTATCACCGCATATTGCGGACAAGGCGGAAACATCTTCGTCTCGGGTGCTTATGTAGGAACCGACCTTTGGGACAATCGTCTTGCCGCGGCTCAGGAGTCCGATAAGAAATTTGCAACAGAAGTCCTGAAATATAAGTGGCGCGTGGGGCAGGCAGCTACAGAGGGTAAGGTGAAATGTGTAGCTTCACCGTTCCCCGCCCTTTCAGGCAACTATACATACCATAATGAACTGAATGCAGACAGCTATGTCGTAGAATCACCGGATGCCATCGAACCTGCAACGAAAGATGCATACACCATAATGCGCTATTCGGAAAACAACCTGAGCGCCGGAGTAGCTTACAAAGGCGACTACAAGACTTGCATACTGGGCTTTCCGTTCGAAGCATTGCGCACCGCCTCTGAAAGAGAAGCGTTAATGCGCGCCATCCTGACATTTTTTAATTAAACCAATCATCATCTATGAAGCGAAGACTTTTAATAATGTTCCTGTTGGGGTGTCTGCTACCGTTCGCGGTACAGGCACAACATGACACATTCCGTTTTGCGCAAATAACGGACATCCATTTCAGCCCCAACAACCCTAACCCGACGGAAGACTTACTACGTTCCGTCGCGCAAATAAATGCGACAGACAGTATCGACTTTGTTTTGGTTACGGGCGACATCACCGAAGAGGGCGACCGTGCCACTATGCTGAAAGTTAAAGAGACATTGGATTTACTGAAAGCGAAGTATTACGTGATCCTCGGTAACCATGAAACCAAATGGAGCGACTCCGGTTGTACTGCCTTCGGTGAGATTTTCGGCGGCGAACGCTTTGAATTCGAGCATAAAGGCATCCTGTTTCTGGGTTTCAACTCCGGCCCGTTGATGCGTATGGCTTACGGACATGTCGTTCCGCAGGACATCCGTTGGATGACGGAAGAAATGGATAAGTTTGGAAAAGACAAACCGGTTATACTCGTCACACACTATCCGTTACTGGACGGAGATGTTGATAACTGGTATGAAGTAACAGATGCAGTGCGCCCCTATAACATTCGTTTGTTCATCGGCGGGCACTATCACCGTAACCGGGATTTGCGTTATGATGGCATTCCGGGTATTTTGATGCGCAGCAACCTGCGTGATAAAGATGGAAAACCGGGATATGGCATCTATGATATAACGAAAGATTCGATCCTCGTCTACACTCAACGCATCGGCGAACCGAAAAAGCAATGGGCTGCTTTCTCGCTGGCTCAGCCCTATTATGATCGTAATGGAAAAGCAGAGAAATACCCCGACTTTTCAGTCAACACAGAATACCCGAATGTGAAAGAACAGTGGATAGTGCAAACCGGTGCAGGTATCTATTGTTCGCCTGCAATAGAAAAAGACAAAGTGTTCGTCGGAGACGATATGGGGTACCTGACTTGCTATGCCTTGAAGAATGGAAAGAAACTGTGGAATTTCCAGTCCGGTAAGCGCATTGTAGGCACTCCGGCTGCGGCAGATGGTATAGTCGTATTCGGTTCTGCCGACCGTAACATCTACGGTCTGAACAGTAAAGACGGAAAACTGCTATGGACTGTAAAAGCAAAAGACCCGGTACTGGGTGCGGTAACCGTTGAAAATGGAATTGCCTACATTGGTGCCAGCGATTCTACTTTCCGTGCTATTGATATCCATACAGGTAAAGTGATCTGGGCATATACCGGTGTGAAAGGATACATTGAAACCAAACCACTGGTAACAGCCGACAAAGTGATCTTCGGTGCCTGGGACAATACCCTCTATGCATTGAATAAGGCAGACGGCAAGGAATTATGGAAGTGGACAGGCGGTTTAACGCGCATGCACTTCTCACCCGCCGCCGTATGGCCGGTAGCCGCAGAAGGCAAAGTATTTATCACTGACCCGCAACGTGCCATAACGGCTATCAATATAGAAAACGGAGAAACTGTGTGGCGCACTTTCCAGTCTATGGTACGTGAAACGATTGGCCTATCGGAAGATGGAACGCGTGTATTCAGCAAGACCATGAACGACAGTATTGTCTGCTATGCCACACAGGGAGATCAACCCCGCGAATTATGGGCAAGCAACGTCGGCTTCGGATACGAACATGCACCCTCCATGCAAGTGGAAAAGGGAGGCGTAATGTTCGGCAGTACCAAGGAAGGACTGATCTTTGCTTTGGAAGCCCAAACCGGTAAAGTCTTGTGGAAACATAAGATAGGTAACTCACTGATCAGTACCGTAGTGCCGCTGAACGGGCGACAGGTATTGTTCACAGCTACCAGTGGCGAAGTGGGACTGCTACGAGTTAAGAATTAAAGAATTAATAATTAAAAGCAATATAGGACATTATGAATAAAATCAATTGTTTCGTTCCTTTTTCAGGAGCTGCACAAGCGGAAAAGACAGTAAAAGGCCTGCAAGAAACCGGCTTAGTGAATAACATTTATCTGCTCGCCCTACCGGACGTTACAGAAAACCTGCCCGGATGCAGTACCCTGCACATGCAATCCATCCAGTCCAGTGCGGCCATAAGAGACATAGCCGGACATAGCGATGCAGAATATACGCTGATCTATACAAAATATACGACACTCGAACTGGGTTTATTCGCCCTGGAGCGTATGATACACATTGCTGAAGACAGCGGCGCAGGCATGGTATATGCTGACCGCTACCAGGTAAAGGAAGGCAAGCAAACCAATGCCCCGGTGATCGATTATCAATTCGGCTCATTGCGCGATGATTTCGACTTCGGTTCCGTACTGTTATTCCGTACGGATGCATTCAAGGAGGCCGCTGCCCGCATGAATGAAGACGAATATAAATTTGCCGGGCTTTATGACCTTCGCCTGAAAGTAAGCCAGAACGAAAGTCTGGTACACATCAATGAGTATCTGTACAGCGAAATCGAAGACGATACCCGCAAGAGCGGTGAGAAGATATTCGATTACGTGGATCCCAAAAACCGTGACCGCCAGATTGAAATGGAACAGGCTTGTACCGAGCATCTGAAAGAAATCGGCGGCTATCTGGTACCCGAATTCAAACAAATAGAATTCTCAGCAGGCAACTTCGAGTACGAAGCTTCGGTTATCATCCCCGTACGCAATCGTATCCGTACCATCCGCGATGCCATCCATTCGGTATTGAAGCAGAAGACCGACTTTAAGTTCAACCTGATTATCATCGACAACCACTCTACGGACGGGACCACAGAAGCTATTGACGAATTCAAGAACGACGAACGCCTCATCCACATCATCCCCGAACGCAATGACCTGGGCATTGGCGGTTGCTGGAATATGGGAGTGCATCATCCCAAGTGCGGTAAGTTCGCCGTACAATTAGACAGTGACGACGTGTACAGCGATGAAAATACATTGACCACTATGGTTCGCGCTTTCTATGAACAGAATTGCGCCATGGTGGTAGGTACTTATATGATGACGGACTTCAATATGAACATGATTGCTCCGGGTATTATCGACCACAAAGAATGGACACCCGAGAACGGACGCAACAACGCACTCCGCATCAACGGTCTGGGCGCTCCGCGTGCTTTCTATACTCCGGTACTGCGTGAAGTGAAAGTTCCGAACACCAGCTATGGTGAAGACTATGCACTGGGATTGAACTTCTCCCGCCAATACCAAATCGGCCGTGTGTATGACGTAGTTTACTTGTGCCGCCGCTGGGACGACAACTCGGATGCTTCACTGGATATCGTGAAAATGAATGGTCATAATCTGTATAAAGACCGCATCCGTACCTGGGAGCTCCAGGCACGTGTGGCAATGAATAAAAAAGGATAACTATGAACCAAACCATAAACAATCTACTCATCGAGCAACTTGCCTCCTGGGAAACGGCACGTAATAATTATGCCGCCCTCAGCGGTGTGCAGGTGAAGGAACTGGATGTAAACGGCATTCCTTATAAGGTACAGTTCAATCCTGCACGTATCGTTTCTTCGGGAGCTAAAGTAGATGCCCAGTCCATCAAGGAACGCAAATGCTTCCTCTGCCCGGCCAATTTACCGCCGGTGCAGAAAGGGATTCCGTTCGAAGGACATTATAATATCCTGGTCAATCCGTTCCCCATCTTTCCCCGCCACCTGACGATACCGGAAGTGGCACACGTGAACCAGCGCATAGCTGTCCGTTTCAAGGATATGCTGGCATTGGCACAGACGTTAACGGATTACACGATATTCTATAATGGTCCCAAGTGCGGTGCCTCCGCCCCCGACCATGCTCACTTCCAGGCAGGCAACAAAGGTTTCATGCCTATTGAAAAGGACTGGCACGGACAGGTAGCCGGCAAAGTGGCAGATTACGGTGAAGCTACCCTCTGGTACTTGAATGACGCTCCCCGTGCAACATTGGTCATCGAAGCAGCCAATAAGAAACATGCTGCCGCCCTGTTCGATATCATTTACCACTCACTGGATATCAAACCGGGAGATGACGAACCGATGATGAATGTATTGGCATGGTATGAAGATGAGAAATGGATCGTATGCGTATTTCCACGTGAGAAGCACCGTCCGGCTTGCTATACAGCCGAAGGAGATGCCAATTTATTGAGTAGTCCTGCATCCGTAGACCTCGGCGGAGCGTTTATCACACCGGTCGAAAAAGACTTTCTCAAGATCACAGCCGAAGATATAGCCCAGATCCTGAGTGAGGTATCGCTTTCTGCCGAAGACTTCCATCGGGTGCGTCAGCGTATTAAAGAGAAGATATAGTTAATGATACTATTTGAACTCTCCTCCTCTTGGGAATCTGAGATAGTAATGCAATATAACACTTAAATAAGTATGAAAGAGCCCAAAGTACACGTAGGCATATTGTTCGAGCCGCAAATAGAGTTTATCCTACTGAATCCGTACCACATCAACGGTATGGAAATCAGTGGTAAGCAGGTTGTGACCTACAACGAAGGCAGGATACTGTGGAACGGACGCCTTTATGACGAGCTTCTATTTGAACCTGTAAACGAAGCCACCGACGCTTTCGAACTGCTCGATGTCACCATCGGCATCAACTTCCACTGGGAGCGTAAAGAAGACCAACGCTTCCTGGGTTCCCTAAAGATTATTGTGGAGAACAAGAAGCTGACAGGTATCAATGTTATTCACGTAGAAGATTACCTGACCAGCGTAATCTCCAGTGAGATGAGCGCAACGGCTTCATTAGAGCTGTTGGAGGCACATGCCGTGATTTCACGAAGCTGGCTTTTGGCTCAGATTCATAAAAACAAGGAGATTACGGAAAGCCAGGCAGAGTATTCCGCTTTCACCCAGACAGATGAAGAGTTAATCCGTTGGTACGACCGTGAAGACCACACCCGTTTCGATGTCTGTGCAGACGATCATTGCCAGCGTTACCAAGGCATTACCCGCGCCTCCACTGAAATCGTAAAGCAAGCCATCGCTGCCACCCGCGGACAAGTATTGACATCTGACGGTAAGATATGCGATGCCCGCTTCTCCAAATGCTGCGGCGGTGCATTCGAAGAATTCCAGTATTGCTGGGAAGATACGCCCCATCCGTATCTCCGGAAACAACGCGACTTCCGCATCTTCAATCCCAAAACCTGCGACCTCAGCTTTGAAGCTACCCGACCTGTTGGAGGATTACCCGACCTGACGGATGAACAGAAAGCGGAAACATGGATTCGTACCTCTCCACCGGCCTTCTGCAACACCACAGACAAGAAAGTCCTCTCACAGGTATTGAATAACTACGACCAGGAAACCACCGACTTCTATCGCTGGAAAGTAGTTTACACCCAGGAAGAGCTTTCCGCACTGATCCTGAAACGTTCCGGCATCGATTACGGGCAAATCATTGATCTTGTTCCTATCGCCCGTGGAACTTCAGGTCGGCTCTGGAAACTGAAAATCGTAGGAACCAAGAAGACGCTCACCATCGGTAAAGAGCTGGAAATACGCCGCACGCTGTCCACCTCCCATCTGTACAGCTCCGCATTCGTAGTAGATAAGGAAGACGTCTCTCCCGAAGGCATCCCCGCCCGTTTCATCCTTACCGGAGCAGGCTGGGGGCACGGTGTAGGGCTATGCCAGATCGGTGCTGCCGTTATGGGCGAACAAGGCTATAAGTATGACGCGATACTGCTACACTATTACATAGGCGCAAGTATCGAGAAGCTATATGAATAAACAGAAATAAGAAAATACCATGAAACAATCTACCAAGAAAACCAGTCCGTGGGCATGGATACCTACCCTGTACTTTGCACAAGGTTTGCCCTACGTAGCCGTGATGACCATTTCCGTCATCATGTACAAGCGTTTGGGAATATCCAACACGGATATCGCTCTCTACACCGGTTGGCTCTACCTGCCATGGGTAATTAAGCCTTTCTGGAGTCCATTTGTCGACTTGATCAAGACTAAACGGTGGTGGACCGTCGTCATGCAATACATCCTTGCCTTTGCATTGGCAGGCATTGCATTTTCCATCCCCACTCCCTTCTTTTTCCAGTTGACACTGGCAGTATTCTGGATAGTGGGCTTCACCTCCGCAACTCATGACATTGCCGCGGATGGATTCTATATGCACGCCCTGACGGAACATGAACAATCGCTCTATGTGGGCATCCGAAGCACATTTTACCGTATTGCCACGGTAGCCGGACAAGGCTTGCTGGTCATCATTGCGGGATTGATTGAAACCGGAACCGGTCTCGAACCCGCCATGTTGCAAGTTCAAGTCTCACCCGCTTACACTAACACCCTGACCTTGCCCGACTTTGAGGATACGAATATCGACACACAAAAAGAAGCCTATTTCGTATATACCTCTCCGATAGTACAAGCGGGTGTCACCGCTGCCGCCGATAATGATTCGGTAGATATAAAGACACAGATTGCCGAATTGGAAAAGGCTGTCAAAGCATCCAACATAGCCAATCACTTCGTTCCGGCCGAGGAAGCCAAAGAAGGCGATGCCACCGTAAAAGCAGAGAAAAAGGAGAGCACTTTCACCGCATGGGTACGTGAAACTTTCGGCGAGAAGCGCGAAGTAGCCGAAGGTGCTGTTGATAACGTTGCCATAGTAGGCGTACGCCTGTCCAAACAGCCATCTGCCGATGAAACCAAGATACTGAATGTCACCTTCAAAGACGGTGACCAAAGTATCAAACTGGAACAGAACAGCCTTTCCACCCGGTTCGAGTTCACTGCCGAGAATTGGGACAAGCCCGCCTACCTACTGTTCAGAATAGATCATAAGATTAAGAACGAGACTTCCGCTACCTTCGAAGGTGCATCCGGTAACATTCCGTTTGCCTGGTTGATAGTATTCATCGTACTGTCCGGATTCTTCTTCGCGGTGAGTATTTACCACAACTGGATATTGCCGAAACCCGCATCCGACCGTCCGTCGAAAGACGTTACCGCCCAGAATCTGATGAAGGAATTCTTCGATACTTTCAAGAGCTTCTTCACCAAACCGCAGGCAGGAGTCGCTATCCTCTTTATGTTGCTCTACCGTCTACCGGAAGCACAGCTCGTGAAGCTGATCAATCCTTTCCTTCTGGACCCAATAGACAAAGGCGGACTGGGACTGACTACCGGACAAGTTGGTTTCGTCTATGGTACTATCGGTATCATCGGACTGACAATTGGCGGTATCATTGGCGGTCTTGTTGCTGCACGGGGCGGATTGAAGAAATGGTTATGGCCAATGGCATGGAGCATGTCCCTCACCTGTCTGACATTCATCTATCTGAGTTATGCACAGGATCACTCGTTGCTGACAGTCAACATCTGTATCTTCATCGAACAGTTCGGCTATGGTTTCGGCTTCACAGCTTATATGCTGTATCTGATTTATTTCTCGGAAGGCGAGCACAAAACTGCCCATTACGCCATCTGCACAGGATTCATGGCACTGGGAATGATGTTGCCCGGAATGGCTGCCGGATGGTTACAGGAAACCATCGGTTACCGCCACTTCTTCGTATGGACCATTATCTGTTGCGCCGCTACCATCGGAGTATGTGCATTCATCAAGATAGATCCGAGCTTCGGAAGGAAAAAAGAAGAGTGATAACAAGTGATAAGTGGTAAGCAAGAAATCATAAATTATAAATCATGAAGAAATACATTCTCCTCTGTGTCCTCTGCGTCCTCTGTGGTGCATCGCAGGCACAAAAGATTCGGATAAAGACAGGCATCGAAGTCCTGAAAGACCAGAACTTCAAGTGTCTGGAAGGCAAACGCGTAGGTCTGATTACCAACCCCACCGGAGTGGACAATCAGATGAAATCCACCATCGACATTCTGCACGAAGCACCGAACGTGAATCTGGTCGCCCTCTTCGGCCCGGAGCACGGGGTTCGTGGTGACGTACATGCCGGCGACCACGTGACGGACATCAAAGACGCCACCACCGGACTGCCCGTATATTCCCTTTACGGCAAAACCCGCAAGGCTACGCCGGAGATGCTGAAAGACATTGACGTATTGGTCTACGATATCCAGGACATCGGTTGCCGCTCATTCACCTATATCAGTACAATGGGGCTGGCTATGGAAGCAACGGCCGAAAACGGTAAAGAATTTATCGTATTGGACCGCCCCAACCCGGTAGGCGGACTCAAGATAGAAGGCAACCTGGTAGAAGATGATTGCATTTCCTTTGTCAGTCAGTTCAAGATTCCGTACCTTTACGGGCTGACTTGCGGCGAGCTGGCATTGATGCTGAACGGAGAACGGATGATGGCGGCACCGTGCAACCTGCACGTTGTGAAGATGAAAGGCTGGAAACGCAAGATGGACTATGCACAGACGGGGTTACAATGGGTACCCTCTTCTCCGCATATCCCTCATCCGCACTCGGCCGTGTTCTATCCGGTAAGCGGCATTCTGGGTGAACTGGGATACATGTCCATCGGAGTAGGCTATACGATACCGTTCCAGATGTTTGCCGCGCAGTGGGTAGAAGCAGAAAAACTGGCGGAACGCCTGAACGCATTGAACGTGCCGGGTGTTAAGTTCAGGCCGATGTATCTGAAACCCTTCTACTCCGTGGGCAAGGGCGAATTGCTGCAAGGCGTACAGGTACACATCATGGATGTGCAGAAAGCCCCGCTGAGCGACATCCAATTCCTGGTGATGCAGGAAATCGCAGCGCTCTATCCCGACCGTGCCGTATTTGAGCATGCCGACAAGGGACGTTTCCGCATGTTCGACATGGTAAGCGGCTCGGAAGAGATACGCAAGCGGTTCTCACAGCGCAACCGGTGGGAAGATGTGCGCGACTATTGGTATAAGGATGCTGACGACTTCCGCCGGTTGTCGAAGAAGTACTACCTGTACAAGTAGGGAATAGTAAACGCTTCTTACACCCGAAGAGGCCATAAAGACATACGTATGTCACCCCTCATGAGATACGTATGTCAGGAGGTATGAGGTACTGTAGGTCATGGGTCATGAGATACGTATGTCATGAGTGGTGAGATACGTATCTCACCACAGGTGACATCGGGGCGACATCAGAGCAGCCCCACAGCACACCCTGACAGGGGTACAGGCAAAAGAGGAAAAGAATGATAAGGAAAAGAAAGGCGAAAACACTATGGTAAAAAGTAGCTACACTTCGTTTTTGCGGGAAATAAGGGGACTTATTCCGCAAGATAGGATATACACCGACGAACTGCGCCGGTTAGCATGGGGAACAGATGCGGGTTTCTACCGTCTGATCCCACAAATCGTGATTCGTTCCAACAGCGAAGAGGAAATCTCCGACCTGTTGAGACTTGCCGACCGTTACAGTCTGCCAGTAACGTTTCGTGCCGCAGGAACCAGTTTGTCGGGACAAGCCATTAGTGACTCTATCCTGATCGTAGCCGGAAAGCACTGGGAGAAGTACAGCATTTCTCCCGATCATGAACAGATCACCCTGCAACCGGGCATCATCGGCCAGCGGGTCAACGAGATTCTCGCGCCCTACGGACGTAAGTTTGCTCCGGACCCGGCAAGCGTGAAATCGGCCATGGTAGGCGGCATCGTCATGAACAACGCCTCGGGCATGAATTGCGGCACACATGCCAATAGTGACAAGGTACTTCTCTCCGCCCGCATCGTATTGGCGGACGGCACCGTGCTGGATACAGGGGACGACATTTCGCGTGCTTCCTTCGAAGCCACCCACCCCGATTTCCTTAACCGCATCTGCGAACTGCGCGACCGGATACGTGCCAACGAAGAACTCGCCACACGCATCCGCTACAAATATTCCATCAAGAACGTAACCGGACTGAATCTCCTGCCATTCGTCCGCTTCGACGACCCGTTCGATATTATTGCCCACCTGATGGTAGGCTCGGAAGGCACGCTTGCGTTCCTTTCCCAGATTACCATGCGCACCGAGTACGACTATCCGCACAAGGCAAGCGCCATGCTCTACTTTACCAGTATCAAGGATGCTTGCCGGGCGGTGGTGGCGATGAAGGAGCTTAAAAATGAAGAATTCTTCATTCCTCATTCTTCATTCATTGTGAAGGGTGCCGAGTTGCTGGACTACAAGAGTCTTTCTTCCGTAGACGACCCCATATATATAAGGTATAAGCAAGAAGTCTCCGATCCCTCCGGCCTCACCGCCGTGCTGACCGAGACCAAAGCCCGCACCCGCGAGGAACTGGAACAGAATATCTCAGCGATCGAAGAGTGTCTGAAACCTTTCAGCACCTACATCCCCGTGCACTTCACCGACCGACCGGAAGAATATTCCAAGTATTGGGCTATCCGCTCAGGCATATTCCCATCCGTAGGCGGTACACGCCAGCCCGGCACTACCTGCCTCATTGAGGACGTAGCCTTCCACATCGAAGACCTGCCCGAAGCCACTGCCGCCCTGCAACAGCTCATCGCCCGCCACGGCTACGATGATGCCTGCATCTACGGTCATGCTCTGGAAGGCAACTACCACTTTATCCTGAACCAATCTTTCAGTACCGACACCGAAGTAAAGCGCTACGAGGACCTGATGAATGACGTAAAGACCTTGGTAGTCGATAAATACGACGGCTCGCTGAAAGCAGAACATGGCACCGGACGCAACATGGCCCCCTTCGTGAAATATGAATGGGGAGAGGCAGCTTTTGAAGCCATGAAGGCAGTCAAGCAGTTGTTCGACCCGAAAGGGCTGCTCAATCCGGGAGTTATCTTCAATGATGACCCGCAATGCCACATCAAAAACTTCAAACCGTTGCCGTTGTTACGAGCTACAAGCTACGAGCTACAAGCTACGAGTACCATGCAGAATGATAGCGCAGCACTGGTAGCTCGTCGCTCGTCGCTCGTAGCTCTTTCAACTGACAAGTGCATCGAGTGTGGCTTCTGCGAAGTGAACTGCCTGTCGTGCGGCTTTACCCTTTCTTCGCGCCAGCGCATTGTATTGCAACGGGAAATATCACGTCTGAAACAAAGCGGTACAGACCAGGAACGTCTGTCTCTACTCGAAAAACAATACCGCTACCCGGGCAATCAAACTTGCGCAGGAGACGGACTATGCTCCATGTCCTGCCCGATGAATATCAATACAGGCGACCTGACCCATATCATCCGCCAGGAAGCACTGCCGAAAGGTAGCCTCGGATATAAAGCAGGAGATTTCGTAGCCAATCACTTCGCTGGTGTTAAGAGTAGTCTGCGCCCCGTTTTGTCATTAGCCAATTTCGGACACTCCGTATTGGGAACCAAAGCCATGAGCAGCATTACGAAAGGAATGCACAATGTATTGGGCGTGCCTTTGTGGACGCCTGCCATGCCAAAGAGCTATAAAGTTGAAACAGCTACCAGTGACAAGCTACCAGCTACAAGTACTATGCAGAATGACAGCGCAGCACTTGTAGCTGGTAGCTCGTCACTCGTAGCCGACAAAGTCGTTTATTTCCCCAGCTGCATCAACCAAACCATGGGCCTCCCGAAGCACTCCCCCGTGGAACAACCTTTGGTAAACAAGATGATCTCCCTCTTGCAAAAAGGCGGTTACGAAGTCATCTTCCCAAAGGAGATGGATAAGCTCTGCTGCGGCACCATCTGGGAAAGTAAAGGTATGCTCGACATTGCCGATCGCAAAGCCGCAGAACTCGAAGCCGCCCTTTGGGAAGCCAGCGAGCAAGGCAAATATCCTATCCTCTGCGATCAGAGCCCCTGCCTGCACCGCATGCGCGAAACCATTCAAAAGATGAAGCTCTACGAACCTGCAGAATTCATCTACACCTTCCTGCGGGACAAACTGGTCTTCACGCAGACCGACCGCCCCGTAGCAGTACACATCACCTGCTCCATGCGCAAAATGGGGCTGGCAGATACGATTGTCTCCCTGGCAAAACTTTGTTCCACGCATGTCTTCGTACCCGAAGAAGTAGGCTGCTGTGGTTTTGCCGGCGACCGCGGATTCACCTATCCCGAACTGAATTCCTATGCCTTGCGCAAACTCCGTCCGCAGATAGAAGCATCCGGCATCACCATCGGCTACTCCAACAGTCGTACCTGCGAAATAGGACTGACTACCAACTCTGGTATCCCCTATGTCTCTATCGCCTATCTCGTAGACCAATGCACGAAGAGCGTGAAAGCTGAAGCAACTGATAACTTATAACTAATAACTTAACACACTTATTACAATGAACAGTCAGACTAAGACAAACAAGCGCATTCTTGCCCTCGACATCCTTCGCGGTGTCACCATTGCGGGCATGATTATGGTGAACAACCCCGGCACTTGGGGACATATATATGCCCCCCTGCGCCACGCTGAGTGGAATGGCCTCACCCCCACCGACCTCGTCTTCCCCTTCTTCATGTTCATCATGGGTATCTCTACCTATATCTCCCTGAAGAAGTACAACTTCGAGTTCAGTCATGCAGCCGCCCTGAAGATATTGAAGCGTACTATTATCATCTTCCTGATCGGACTTGCCATCGGCTGGTTCTCCAGATTCTGTTACTACTGGGCAGGCTCCCATGAAGGTCTCAGCTTCGGCGAACAACTCTGGGCATCCGTCTGGACTTTCGACCGCATCCGTATCCTGGGTGTCATGCAGCGTCTGGCCCTTTGCTACGGTGCTACCGCTATCATTGCGCTGACCATGAAACACCGTCATATCCCTTATCTCATTGCCACATTGCTGGTAGGCTACTTCATCCTGCTGATGTGTGGCAACGGATTTGCTTACAACGAAACCAATATCCTCTCCATAGTGGACCGTGCCATCCTCACCCCCGCACACATGTACAAGGACAACGGCATTGATCCCGAAGGTCTTTTAAGCACCATCCCCTCCATTGCCCACGTATTGCTGGGCTTCTGCGTGGGTCGCATGATGCTGGACAGCAATAAAGCCGAGAGCCGCGAAGCGTTACTAAACTCTCACCTGATCAAATTATTCCTGGTTGGTGCCATTCTTACTTTTGCAGGCTTCCTGCTGAGCTACGGTTGTCCTATCAACAAGAAAATCTGGTCTCCCACCTTCGTTCTCACCACTTGCGGACTGGCCTCCAGTTTCCTGGCACTGCTCATCTGGATCATCGACGTAAAAGGATACAAGAAATGGTGTACTTTCTTCGAGGCTTTCGGTGTCAACCCCCTGTTCATGTACGTTCTGGGTGGAGTACTAAGTATCCTGTTCGGCAGCATCAGCTTCCCTTGGGGTGATGGCAGCGTCAGCATACACGGATTCTTATATAAGATCGTTCTTATGCCGATATTCGGTGAGACAGGCGGTTCACTGGCCTACGCACTGCTCTTTGTAGCCATCAACTGGTGCATCGGCTATCAATTGTATAAACGGAAGATATATATCAAGATATAGGAGGTAAAGGAGATATAGGAGATAACTCCTATAACTCCTTAAAACAACAAGTAAATAATTAAACTTAAAACGATATGATATTAATAGCAGACAGTGGCTCTACAAAAACCGATTGGTGTGTTGTAGAGAAAGGTAAACTCATCCAGCAGATTTCTACGAAAGGTACCAACCCTTTCTTTCAGTCGGAAGAGGAGATCAGTAATGAAATTGCGACAGCGCTGCTGCCCCAGTTAACGTCCCATGCCTTCAACGCTGTGTACTTTTATGGTGCCGGCTGTGGCTTCCCCGACAAAATTGCCATGGTACACCGTGCCATTATCCAGCATCTCCAGGTTTCGGGCGACGAAGTGGAAGTAAATACGGACATGCTTGCCGCCGCTCGCGGACTTTGCGGACACGAACCGGGCATAGCCTGCATCATGGGCACAGGTTCCAACTCGTGTTACTACGACGGCAAACACATTGGTGCCAACGTCTCTCCCCTGGGTTTCATTCTTGGCGACGAAGGTAGCGGTGCTTGCCTGGGTAAGTTGCTGGTAGGTGATATTCTGAAAAATCAGATGACTCCGGAACTGAAAGAGAAGTTCCTCAAGCAGTTCAATCTGGAACCGGCAGACATCATCGACCGTGTATACCGTAAACCTTTCCCGAACCGCTTCCTGGCAAGCCTGTCTCCATTCCTCGCTCAGAATCTGGACGAGCCTTGCGTGCGCACGCTGGTGCTAAACAGTTTCAAGGCTTTCCTGAAAAGGAACGTCATGCAATACGATTATCAGCATAGCAAGGTACATTTCATCGGCTCCGTAGCATTCCATTATAAGGAGGTACTTGCCGAGGCCGCACAGGAAATGGGCGTTCAAATAGGCACCATCCTCCAGAGCCCCATGGAAGGCCTGATTAGCTACCATAGCTAATCACCCCAGCCCTCATAAATCATAAATTATAAATCATAAATCTCATCATCATCATGGCATTCGTAAAGATATCAGAGCAACCTTCGCTCTACAACGACTTGGAAAAGAAATCTGTCCGCGAAATATTGGAGGACATCAACACAGAAGACCAGAAAGTGGCATTGGCTGTTCAAAAAGCCATCCCACAGATCGAGAAACTGGTGACACAAATCGTTCCACGCATGAAGCAAGGCGGACGCATCTTTTATATGGGAGCAGGCACCAGCGGTCGCCTGGGTGTGCTGGATGCATCAGAAATTCCTCCAACATTCGGTATGCCTCCTACGCTCGTCATCGGACTGATAGCAGGCGGTGATACAGCCTTGCGTAATCCGGTGGAAAATGCGGAGGACGATATGCGTCGCGGTTGGGAAGAGTTAGTTGAACGTAACATTACGGATAAAGATACCGTCATCGGCATTGCCGCTTCCGGCACGACTCCCTACGTTATCGGTGCCATGCAGAAAGCACGTGAGCACGGCATTCTTACAGGCTGCATCACCAGCAACCCCGACTCTCCGATGGCAGCCGAAGCAGATGTTCCCATCGAAATGATTGTAGGACCGGAGTATGTAACAGGAAGCTCACGCATGAAATCGGGTACAGGACAGAAAATGATACTGAACATGATTACCACTTCCGTCATGATACAACTGGGCCGCGTGAAAGGTAATAAGATGGTGAACATGCAGCTGAGTAACCAGAAATTGGTAGACCGTGGCACCCGCATGATCGTAGAAGAACTGGGATTGGACTATGGAAAGGCAAAGGCACTGTTGCTAATGCATGGTTCAGTGAAAAAGGCAGTGGATGCTTATAGGGGGGTAACATTATGAAACTCCTCCCTTCCTTTTTCTTCTTTGTGTTGCTTGCCCTGCAAGCCAATGCACAATCCTTGCAACGTGTTGCCCCCGAACAAGTCGGCATGGATTCCCGTCATTTGTTGTACGCTGACGAAGCGATAGAAACCGCCATCGCCAATAAAGACATTCCCGGTGCCGTACTCGCTGTAGTACGCAACGGGAAGATGGCCTACCTCAAAGCATACGGCAACAAGCGTGTGTACCCTAACACCGAGCCTGTGACTGTAAACACCATTTTCGATATGGCTTCATGCAGTAAACCCATGTCCACTGCCATCTGTACCCATATCCTGGCAGAACGTGGTAAGCTCCGCCTCCTGGATCCCGTCAGCCTCTACATACCTGAATTTAAGTCCTGGATGAGCGAAGACGGAAAAGGTAAGAAAATCATCCGCATCGCCGACTTGTTAACACATACTTCCGGTCTTCCCCCTTATGCCCCAACCAGTGAATTGGAAAAACAATATGGCTCCCCCAGCCCCGACGGAATGATAGAGTACATAGCCAACTGCCGCCGCGACTTCAAGCCGCAGACCGACTTCCAATACAGTTGCCTTAACTACATCACCCTGCAACGCATCATCGAAACCGTCAGCGGACAATCCTTACGTGACTTCGCCCGCGAAAATCTATTTGATGTATTAGGTATGGCCCATACCGACTATCTCCCCTGCAAGCGCGACAAGGATGGGAAATGGATCAATACAGCAGATGCCCATTGGACAACCTCTACCGAAGGTGACTGGCATAGCCTCATCGCTCCTACCGAGAAGCAATCCGACGGCAGTGTCCTCTGCGGACAAGTACACGATCCACTCGCCCGTGTCATGAATGGCGGTATTTCCGGCAATGCCGGCGTATTCTCTTGTGCCGAAGACATAGCTGTCCTCTGCGCCGCCCTGCAAAACGGCGGAGAATGGAACGGACACCGCATCCTCAGCCCATTGGGAGTAAAAGCTATGCGTACCGTCCCCCGTGCCACTGCTACATTAGGACGCACTTTAGGATGGGATAATTTCACCGCCTACGCTTCCAATAACGGAGATTATTTTGGTCCGAATACCTACGGGCACACCGGATACACCGGTACTTCCATCATCATAGACCCGGACAACGATACTTCCGTCATCCTGCTCGTCAATGCCGTGCATCCCGAAGACGGTCACAGCATGGTTCGCCTGCGCTCTCTGATAGCCAATGTTGTTGCTGCTTCTATCTATCCCACCCCACGTATTTATACGGATCATTATTATAAGCGCTTCCTCCAATTCATGGATGAACCTGCCATTACCTCCAAAGACATCGTCATGGTGGGCAACAGCCTTACAGAAGGTGGCGGCAACTGGAACACCCGCCTCAACAAGAAAAACATCCGTAACCGTGGTATCATCGGTGACGAAGTTATGGGTATTTACGACCGCCTGCACCAGATACTTCCGGGACACCCAGAGAAACTATTCCTCCTTGCCGGTGTCAACGACATCTCACACGACCTCACTGCGGACAGCATCGTCAGCATGATACGCATGACCGTAGAGCGCATTCAGCGTGAATCTCCTGATACGAAACTCTACCTGCAAAGTCTCCTGCCTTTCAACGAGAGCTTCGGACGCTACAAAAAGCTAACCGGGAAAACCGACATGATTCCCGAAATCAATGCGCAACTGGAGGTTTTAGCTAAAGATCACAAGATTACATTCATCAACCTCTTCCCGTTATTTACAGAGAAAAGTACGAATGTACTGCGCAAAGAACTGACCAGCGACGGCTTACACCTGAATGAAGAAGGATATAAGATTTGGGTAAAAGCGTTGAAAAAGAAAATGTAGATCCGTACTCTATAAACACAAGAGGCTGCCCATGAAATGAGCAGCCTCTCTATCTATTGTAAAAGAACGTCTACTTTACTGCTTCTAACAGCATATCAAATGTCAAGGTTGAATAACCAAGAATTGAACCATATCCGGCTTCTCCATATCCACATTGATAAGGAATATACAATATCCAGCGTTCTTTCGTATGCATATACTGTAATACCGTAGTCCATCCTGAAACGACACCTGTCACCCTAAAAGAAGATGGAGAATCGAAGTCCGTGGGCACCTTGGCGCCCTCGCCTTCAGAAAGCAGTACCCCTCGGTCTATTGCACTGTAACCAACAAAATTACCATCGAATCTATCCCCTAATATTATTGTACCATAATAGTATGTCGTAACTGACTGCGTATAAAGCGGACGCTCCCCAAGGGGGTTATCTGACGAGATTTTCTTACAGTAAATATACAAGGAATTCTCTGTCGTACTATTGTAGTTATCCTTAATAGCAAATAATTCACCTACAGGAATCTTACTAAGCTTAACAGAGTCACCGTTATCACCTTCATATTTCGCCCCTTCTATAATTCTATCAGCCCGACCACCTATGATCAGATTCAATGAATCAATATAAGCTTCATTCCGTTCTCGCCAGTTATCATACCTACCTACTTCCTCTACTTCTTCACAAGAAGTAAATACACCTGTCAAGAGTAACAGGAAAGGTAGAAATATTAAGAGTCTTTTATTCATTCTATTAATTTATTGTATTACTTATTGCAACCCCTTCAGCAATGAAGTGATGCTAACACGGTCTGCAATGATGTTATTCAGTTCAGCAATAGCCACGCGTTCCTGTTGCATCGTATCACGATTACGCAGCGTCACGCAGTTATCTTCCAGAGTTTGGTGGTCAACAGTCACGCAGTACGGAGTACCAATGGCATCCTGACGACGGTAACGTTTACCGATACTATCTTTTTCATCATACTGGCAGTGGAAGTGGAACTTCAATGAGTCGATAATCTCACGAGCCTTTTCAGGCAGACCGTCTTTCTTCACCAACGGCATTACAGCCAACTTCACAGGAGCAAGTGCGGCAGGCAATCTCAGTACTACGCGGCTTTCTCCACTCTCCAGTTGTTCTTCGCAATAAGAAGCAGACATGATACTGAGGAACATACGGTCCACACCAATAGAAGTTTCCACAACAAACGGAGTATAACTTTCATTCGTTTCGGGATCGAAGTACTTAATATTCTTACCTGAGAACTTCTCATGCTGGGACAAGTCAAAATTCGTACGGCTATGGATACCTTCCACTTCCTTGAAGCCAAACGGCATTAAGAACTCGATATCTGTAGCTGCATTCGCATAATGAGCCAACTTATCATGATCATGATAACGATAGTGGTCATCACCGAATCCCAATGCCTTATGCCATTTCAAACGGATTTCTTTCCATTTCTTGAACCATTCCAGCTCAGTACCCGGCTTCACGAAGAACTGCATTTCCATCTGTTCGAACTCACGCATACGGAAAATGAACTGACGGGCAACAATCTCGTTACGGAATGCCTTACCAATCTGTGCAATACCGAAAGGTATCTTCATGCGACCGGTCTTCTGTACATTCAGGTAATTCACAAAGATACCCTGGGCTGTTTCAGGACGCAGGTAAATCTTCATGGCACCATCCGAAGTAGAACCCATCTCTGTAGAAAACATCAGGTTGAACTGACGAACTTCCGTCCAGTTCTTTGTACCGCTGATGGGGCAAACGATTTCTTCATCCAGAATAATCTGGCGAAGCTCGTCAAGGTTATTATCATTCAGCGCCTTTGCAAAACGTTCGTGCAATGCGTCGCGTTTAGCCTGGTGTTCCAATACGCGACCATTTGTGCTACGGAACTGCGCTTCATCAAAAGCCTCTCCGAAACGCTTGGCAGCTTTGGCAACTTCTTTATTGATTTTATCGTCGTACTTTGCAAGTTGGTCTTCAATCAGCACATCAGCACGATAACGTTTTTTGGAATCACGGTTGTCAATCAAAGGGTCATTGAATGCGTCTACGTGTCCGGAAGCCTTCCAGATGGTGGGGTGCATAAAGATAGCGGAGTCGATGCCGACAATGTTTTCGTGCAGCAACACCATGCTCTGCCACCAGTATTGTTTAATGTTGTTTTTCAGTTCCACACCCATCTGACCGTAGTCATACACTGCTCCCAATCCGTCGTAGATGTCGCTGGAGGGGAATACGAAACCGTATTCCTTACAGTGTGATACGAGTTTCTTAAAAACGTCTTCTTGTGCCATTTTTTTGTTATATCTATTAATTTTAATCCTGTTCTTTATTAAAAAGCGCCACAAAGATAGGGATTTATATCATAAGTCGGGCAGGTGGGGTATTAATTTATCTTATCGTAACAAACTCTCACTTTGCACTTCCGTCACAATCTGTCCGTCAAACAGATTGATGATGCGGTGGGCATACGAGGCATCATGTCGCGAGTGAGTCACCACTACAAATAATTAAAAAACCTTCATTTGCAGGTTTTCCCGAGAAATTTAGTAATTTTGCGTTCGACTGAAAAATTCAGTGATTATTCAGAATAGATATTCCCGGAACAGATATGAGCGAAGACTTTGAAGCACCAAAAGACGATTTGGAAAACGGACTCCCGGAAGGGAGCGAAGGACATTCGGATTATAAACCCGCTGACGCGAAAGACGTAAAAGCAAAATACCAACTTAGCGGTATGTACCAGAACTGGTTTCTGGATTATGCTTCATACGTTATTCTGGAGCGTGCCGTACCCCACATAAATGATGGTTTGAAGCCTGTGCAGAGACGTATTCTGCACTCCATGAGGCGTTTGGAAGATGGACGTTACAATAAGGTAGCGAACATCGTAGGACATACCATGCAGTTTCACCCGCATGGTGACGCTTCTATCGGGGATGCGCTGGTGCAATTAGGACAGAAAGATTTGCTTGTAGACTGTCAAGGAAACTGGGGTAATATACTCACCGGTGACGGTGCTGCTGCTCCCCGTTACATTGAAGCACGCCTGTCGAAATTCGCCCTCGACGTAGTGTTCAATCCCAAAACTACCGAATGGAAACTTTCCTATGACGGACGAAACAAAGAACCGGTAACCCTGCCTGTTAAATTTCCTTTGCTGCTGGCACAAGGAGTAGAGGGTATTGCGGTAGGTCTTTCATCCAAAATACTTCCCCATAACTTCAATGAACTTTGCGATGCATCCATCCACTATCTGCATGAAGAGGAATTCAAACTGTATCCGGATTTCCAGACAGGCGGCAGCATTGATGTTTCTAAATACAATGACGGAGAACGTGGCGGTGCGGTACGCATACGCGCTAAAATTGAAAAGATTGATAATAAGACACTTGCTATCAAAGAAATTCCTTACGGGAAAACGGTAGCCAGCGTTTGCGACTCTATTGTAAAGGCAAGCGAAAAAGGCAAAATCAAGATAAAGAAGGTAGAAGACCTGACATCTGGCAACGTAGAGATATTGGTTCACCTGGCGCCTGGTGTTTCATCGGACAAGACGATAGATGCCTTGTATGCTTTCACTGATTGCGAAGTAAGCATTTCGCCCAATTGTTGCGTCATCGACGATCAGAAACCTCACTTCCTCACCGTGAGCAACATACTGAGAAAATCAGTAGATAACACCTTATCCCTGCTGCGCCAGGAGTTGGAAATACGCAAAGACGAAATACTGGAAAGTTTGCACTTTGCCTCACTGGAAAAGATCTTCATTGAAGAACGCATTTATAAAGACAAGGAATTTGAGCAGGCCCAAAATATGGATGCCGCTTGCGAACACATCGACGAACGTCTGACGCCTTATTATCCACAATTCGTACGCGAAGTAACCAAGGAAGATATCCTCAAATTGATGGAAATAAAGATGGGGCGCATCCTCAAGTTCAACTCCGACAAAGCGGAAGAACTCATTGCCCGCATGAAGGCGGACATAGAGGAAATAGACCATCATCTGGCTAATATCGTGGAATATACGGTAGACTGGTATTTGATGCTGAAAAACAAATATGGCAAGAATTTCCCGCGCCGTACAGAATTGCGCAACTTCGATACCATCGAGGCAAGCAAGGTAGTGGAAGCCAACGAAAAATTATACATCAATCGCGAAGAAGGCTTCATCGGCACAGGTCTGAAGAAAGATGAATTCCTCTCAAACTGTTCCAGCCTCGACGATGTCATTATCTTCTTCCGCGACGGGCGGTATATAGTTACTCCTGTTTCCGACAAGAAATTTGTGGGTAAAAATATTCTTTATGCCAATGTATTCAAGAAAAACGATAAGCGTACCATCTACAATGTGGTTTACCGTGACGGAAAAGAGGGTACACATTATATCAAGCGTTTTGCAGTGACAAGCATTATCCGTGATCGCGAATATGATGTGACGCAAGGCACGCCCGATTCACGCATCATGTACTTCACTGCCAACCCCAACGGTGAAGCGGAAGTCATCAAAGTAACCCTGAAACCCAATCCACGGGTACGACGCATTATCTTCGAAGAAGACTTTAGTGCCGTCGGCATTAAAGGACGCCAGGCAAGAGGAAACATTCTAACCAAGCTTCCGGTACACAAGATCGCCCTGAAACAGCGTGGCGGTTCTACTCTGGGCGGACGAAAAGTCTGGTTCGACCGTGACGTGCTTCGCCTTAACTATGACGGACGAGGCGAATACCTGGGAGAATTCCAAAGTGATGACAGCATCCTGGTGGTACATGACAACGGGGATTTCTACATCACCAACTTCGACCTAAGCAACCACTATGAAGCCAATATCCGTATATTAGAGAAGTTTGACCCGAACAAGATATGGACAGCCGTACTTTATGATGCGGACCAACAAAATTTCCCATATATCAAACGTTTCTGCATGGAGGCAACCAACCGCAAGCAGAACTATCTGGGAGAGAACAAGAACAATCGCCTGATTTTACTGACGGATGAATGCTATCCCCGCCTGGAAATCATATTCGGCGGACACGACAGTTTCCGTGAACCTATGATTATAGAGGCTGATGAATTTATCGCTGTAAAAGGTTTCAAGGCAAAAGGTAAACGTATCACTACGTTCACAATGGAAACTGTCAATGAACTGGAACCTACACGACAGCCGGAGGTTTCGCAGGACACAGAAGATCAGGAGGAAGAAGAGCCGGAAAATCTGGACCCCGATCATGGAAAGAGTGAAGATGATATCCGGGATGAAATAACGGGGCAGATGAAGCTGTTCTAAGTGATTAACGATTAGCGATTAGTGACAAGCAACTATATCAATGAAGTTACATAAGATTGTTGTAATAGTAGGATGCCTGCTTTTGTCAGGTGGAAGTATAAAAGCGCAAAGTGTTGAAGACAAGGCGCTGCAAGAGCTGAGGGCGGACTCTTCTGCAAGGACACGCTTTATAACCCGCGCCACAATGTACGGTGTCGGCTTCACGAATGTATTCGACACCTACCTGTCACCGCAGGAATACAAAGGCGTTGACTTCCGTATTTCCCGCGAAAGTATGCGCATGACGAAGTGGATGAACGGTAATGTATCTCTGCAAAGTTTCTTCCAGGCAGACTTAGGCTATACACACAACCGGGTGGACAACAACAATATGTTCTCCGGTCTGGCAAACTGGAATTACGGATTGCATTATAATTTTCCGATTACTTCTAACTTCAAATTACTTGCCGGAGGACTTATCGACTTAAATGGCGGCTTTGTCTACAATCTGCGCAATGGCAACAACCCGGCACAGGCACGCGCTTACATCAATCTGGATGCATCGGGAATGGCAATATGGGATTTAAGAATCAAAAACTATCCGATTAGTCTGCGCTATCAGGTTAACCTGCCTTTTGCAGGTATTATGTTCTCACCCAACTACGGACAGTCGTACTACGAAATATTTACGTTGGGCAACTGGAACGGGGTAATTAATTTCACTTCCCTACACAACCAGCCATCCCTGCGGCAGATGCTGACTGTTGATTTCCCGGTAGGAAGAGCCAAAATGCGTTTAGCCTATCTCTGGGATGCACAACAATCCAAAGTAAATGATATAAAGACGCATACCTATTCGCATGTGTTTATGGTAGGTTTCGTAAAAGAATTGTTTCTCATTCGTGACAAGAAGAAAAAATAGAGTGATAAAGCGATAACATCGTGATAAGGGGATAGAATAATGGGAATAAAAGAAATATATCATAGTAAGTTTAGATGGCTGGGAGTAGCGCTCATGATACTGCCTTTGCTATCCAGTTGTATCCGGGAGGAAGAGTTCAACAATTCACCACAGGGAAACTTCGAAGCTTTGTGGAAGATCATTGACGAGCAATACTGTTTCCTGGATTACAAACAAATAGACTGGGATGCCATCCACGATAAATACCAACCTCTCATTACATCCAACATGGGTAATGACGGATTGTTCCAAGTGCTTGACAGTATGCTGGCGGAACTGAAAGACGGTCATGTGAATCTGTACAGTTCTTCAAATGTGGCCCGTTACTGGGACTGGTATCTGGATTATCCCCGCAACTTCAACGAAGGTATTATCGAACGGCAATATCTCGGAAAGACGTACCGCATCGCTGCCGGCATGAAATATAAGATTCTGGATGACAACATCGGATATATCTATTATGAATCATTCTCCAGTGGTGTCGGTAACGGCAATCTGGATGAAGTCCTTTCTTACCTTGCTCCATGTAGTGGCCTGATTCTGGATGTTCGCAACAATGGTGGCGGAAATCTGACTAATTCAGAGCGTATAGCGGCCCGCTTCACTAATGAGAAAGTGTTGACGGGGTATATCCAGCATAAGACGGGAAAGGGACACAGTGACTTCTCTGATCCCAAACCCATTTATTTGGAGCCCTCCAATAGCATCCGTTGGCAAAAACCAGTAATGCTTCTCATCAACCGTCACTCTTATAGCGCAACAAATGATTTCGTAAATGCGATGCGCTATTTTCCTAACGTTACTCTGGTAGGTGACAAAACCGGTGGCGGTTCGGGATTACCTTTCTCTTCAGAGCTTCCGAATGGTTGGGGCGTACGTTTCTCTGCCAGCCCCCACCTGGATGCAGACAAACAACATATCGAATTCGGCATTGATCCGGATGAGAAAGTAGATATGGATGAGAATGATACCAAGAGCGATGCCATTATTGAACGGGCACGGGAACTCTTAAAAGTAGTCCAATAAACACTTTCTATGCCAAACTGTTTGCCAGAAAGAAAAAACTTTCTATCTTTGCCACCGCTTAACAAGAAAGCCACTGCGGGTGTGGCGTAATTGGCAGCCGCGCCAGACTTAGGATCTGGTGCCGAGAGGCGTGTAGGTTCGAGTCCTATCACCCGCACATAGATTAAAAAAAGCCTTCGGAAAACTTAATTCCGAAGGCTTTTTCTTTTCAAAGTCAGAACTATCTTTTCCTTATCTTACCTACTAACTTTTTGATGGAGCCAAAACCTATCGTAGGAGCATGTGCATGACAAGTATCAAAAACAACAAATTGTCCGGGTTGCACTTCGATAAGTTCACTAATAGGATCGTCAAAAAACTGAATATCTTTTATTGTATCCAACGGAGCTTTCGGAAATTTGCACTCGCTACGCAATTTGTAACCATAGTTTTCAGCTACTGAAACAGGCATCTGTAAATCAAGATAATTATCATGTATTTCAAGCAATGCTTTCTCCTGTTCTTTCATATCACACTCCATTATAATCACCCAAGCATTATCATCATCCAAGATATAAGTACCTGGTTTTACATTGATTAGATCAGTAGTATCTATGAAATGGAAAACTGTTGCAAATGATGGATTCAAGGCTTCCCAGAAGGCTCTGGCTTCAGCGTCAGCATTTTGTACAATCGGTTGCATCAACATCTGTTTTCTTGTACAACTATACACTGTAATAGACACGCAGAGCACCTGTCTCTTATACACATCTCCGAGCCCACGAGACCGGAGCCTATCTCGT
>OWIP01000523.1_pt1 | contig 28904 bp, 28 predicted proteins | sample 1732581 | NCBI WGS metagenome assembly OWIP01 (sample SAMN05065731, study PRJEB22554) | human gut metagenome | biome: ENVO:2100002; feature: ENVO:00000062; material: ENVO:00002003 | host: Homo sapiens | place: USA
CAGAGTAGAGTGACACTCCTGCGTTTGTAACGCTCGCACGCGGCACAGCCTACTAGCTCAGACAGCATTCAGCCTGCAGCTCCGGGAGGTATTCGCCTGCTGTTCTGCGGCCCCTTGCACCAACCGGGGTTTCTCTGGGCAGAACACTTCAGGGTACTTATTCCCTTCATCGCCATTAACAAAACTTACTTTATCACAAGAACACGGGCTTGTCAAGCCCCGGATTCCGACGGGAACGCTCCCCTGTTACTGGCGGCCGGTACCCAGCATTTCCCGCGCATTTGCCCGTGAAAGCTCGGTCACATGATCGCCGGAGATCAACCGGGCCAGTGCTTCCACGCGGCCCTCCGTATCCAGCGGGTGGATCTCGGTATAAGTGCGGTCGTTCGTCACATTTTTCTGGATCAGCAGGTGGCAGTCAGCCAGTGCGGCGATCTGTGCCGTATGGGTGATGCACAGGATCTGATGTCCCTGTGCGCTCTGCCGCAGCACCTCACCGATCCGTCCGGCGGCCTTGCCGGAAACACCGCTGTCGATCTCATCGTAGATCACCGTGGGCACTGCATCCCGGTCTGCCAGCGCATTTTTGATGGCAAGGGTGATGCGGCTCAGCTCACCGCCGGAGGCAATGCGGGCCAGCGGTTTCGGGGCTTCACCGGCGTTCGTGGAGATGTAGAATTCCACGCTGTCCTGTCCGTGGCTTGCCAGCGGCCCACGGGCGTGGTGCAGCGTCATGCGCACACCCGGCATATTCAGGAACTGCAAGGTATCGGTAATGCGTGCATTCAGCTCGTCAAAGGCTTTCAGACGGGTCTGGGTCAAGGCCTCCGCCTTTTCGCGCGCCAGACCATACAGGCGCAGCTTTTCCGCCTGCAGCTGATCGTGCCGCTGCTCCGAGAACTGGATCTGTTCCAGTTCCTCCCGTGCTTTCTGTCCAAAGGCAATGATGTCCTCCACCGTATCACCGTACTTGCGTTTGAGACGGTACAACAGATCCAGCCGCTGTTCGATCTCATCCAGCTCGGCGTCGTTCGTGTCGTAGGCATCCAGCCGGTCGATCAGCTCTACCGCTGCGTCCTTGGCCGAATAGTACAGGTCCATCAGCGTGCCGGACACCCCGGAAAGTGACTCGTCCAGCTGGGCGGCCGTATCCATGGCGTTGGATGCCTCACCCAGCAGATCCACTGCGCCGGGGGTGTCATCGTCCCCGGACAGCAGCGCATGGGCCTTTGCCACCCGGTCCCGGATGGTGGACGCGTTGGCCAGCACCTTGCGGCGTGCTTCCAGGGTCTGCTCCTCGCCGGCGGTGAGAGCGGCATCCTCGATCTCCTGCACCTGATAGCTCAGCAGGTCGATCCGTCGCTGCTTTTCCGCCTCGTCGGTGATCATGGCGTCCAGTTCCTTCTTGACCTTGACCAGGCTCCGGTACAGCACATAATACTCCTGATAGAGTTTGGCGTTCTGCGCATAATCGTCCAGAATGCTCAGATGGTGTGCCGGATTCAGCAGTCCCACCGAGTCGTGCTGGCCATTGATATTGATCAGACCTCCGCACAGCTCCCGCAGCACAGCCGCCGTGGTGGGCATGCCGTTGATCCGGCAGCTGCTCTTTCCTTCGGCGGTGATCTCACGGCTCAGAAGCAGCTCTGCCGAGCGCTCATAACCGGCCGCTTCCAGTTTGTCCAGTACCACATCCGGGATCTGCGCAAATGATGCACGGATCACCGCTTTGGACGCACCCGTGCGCACAAGATCCTTGGAAGTCCGATTGCCCAGGATCGCATTGATGGAGTCGATCAGAATGGACTTACCCGCACCAGTCTCACCGGTGAGGACGTTCAGCCCCGGCTGAAAATGAACTTCTGCCTTCTGGATGACCGCGACATTTTCAATTTGCAGGCAGCTTAACATGGTTTATCGTCTCTCCCGCGTTTGTTTTACCCGATGTGCCGGGTCAGTTCCGTGCAGATGGTCTTGGCGTCCCGCTCGGAGCGGGCAACGATCAGAAAAGTGTCATCACCCGAAAGGGTGCCGACCACGTTTTTCCACTGCAATGCGTCAAATACCTCACAGGCTGCATTGGCCATGCCGGAATAGCACTTGACCAGCACCACATGGCCTGCATAGTCCACCCCCAGCACCGACTCATGAAAGATCGTCTCAAACCGGCCCTGGGTCTTGGGGTTAAAGCTCTCGTTCCGGCTGGAAACATAGCGGTAGCCCTCCGCAGTGGCAGCCTTGACCAGACACAGCTCCCGGATATCCCGCGAGATCGTGGCCTGAGTCACATCAAACCCTTCCTTGCGCAGATAGTCCAGCAGCACTTCCTGCCGACTGATCGGATGCTCCTGCACAAGACGGAGAATGGTCTGCAGGCGGTCTCCCTTACTTTTTGCTTCTTCTTTGCGGACATGTGCCATAGCTCGTCGTATCTCCTTTTATCGTCTGCTGCGCAATTTCTGGTCGATGGCCTGGAACTGATCCGCCTTGCTGAAGGTGATCAGCTGCACCACCTGATCCGAAAGCCGGACTTCTGCCGTTGCGCCCGCCTTGAGCGGGAATCCTGCTGCACCGTCACAGCTGATGAACACCTCGCCGTCGGCCACTTGACCGACGCAGATGTTCAGCTTGCGTTCCTGCGCAAACACCATGGCCGGGCTGGCAAGACTGTGGGGACAGATCGGCGTGACGACCACGCCTTTGGTCTGCGAATCCAGAATGGGCCCGCCTGCGGCCATCGAATACGCAGTAGAGCCGGTCGGCGTCGCAACGATCACACCATCGCCCCGGTAATGCTCCACCAGAATGTCATCGCAGTAAATGCTGAAATCAATGGCCTGCTGCAGGCGGCCTTTTGTCACGACAACGTCGTTCAGTGCATGGCCTTCCCAGCCGTCATGGCCCAGAACATGGGCGTAGAGCAGCATCCGGTTGTCCAGCTGGAACTCGCCCCGCGCCACGGCAGGCAGCTTGCTTTCCATCTCGCTGACCTCGCAGGTAGCCAGAAAACCGCAGCGGCCCAGGTTGATGCCCAGGATCGGCTTTGCATGCTTGAGCGAAAGATTCGCCTCATGCAGGATCGTTCCGTCTCCGCCGATGGTCAGGATTACGTCCGTACGTTCCAGACACTGTTTCAGCGGCAGATATACAACGCCGGCCGCATTGCAGACCGTGCGCAGATCCTCGCACATCAGCACCGATGCACCATGATTCTGCAGGATCTGCGCTGCACGCAGAGCGACCTCACCGGCCGAGATCTTTCCAGGGTTCGGAGAAATGTAAACCGTCATGCCGAAGCCTCCTGTTTTGGTTCTGTATCCGTATCGTTCAGCGGTCCAGCGTGGAATGGCTTGCAGCCACGACCTGTTCGGCGGCCGCATCGTCCAGCACGCAGGGCTCCTCGCTCTTCTGCACGAACATCAGATATTCGATGTTGCCTTCCGGACCTTTCACCGGGCTGAAATCCAGCCCGCGCACAGCAAATCCGTTGGCAGCCGCATAGCCCATGGCATTGTGCAGCACTTCGCGGTGGGTGGCGGGGTCACGCACCACGCCGTTCTTGCCCACTTTTTCGCGCCCGGCTTCAAACTGCGGCTTGACCAGACAGACGCCCATGGCGTCCGGCGTGGTGATGGCCTGTGCCACCGGAAAAATATGATGCAGCGAGATAAAGGAAACGTCCACGCTGAAGAACTCGATCGGTTCATCCAGAGCCTCCGGCGTAACGCTGCGGATGTTGGTGCGCTCCATGTTGATCACGCGCTCATCGGTGCGCAGCTTCCAGGCCAGCTGGCCGTAGCCCACATCCACTGCGTAGACCTTGACCGCACCGTTCTGCAGCATGCAGTCGGTAAACCCGCCGGTCGATGCACCAATGTCCATGCACACCTTGCCCTTGGGCGTCAGCGGAAAACACTGCATGGCTTTTTCCAGCTTCAGGCCGCCGCGGCTGACATAACCGATGTCGTGCCCGCGCACCTCCACCTTGGCATCATCCTTGATCATCTCACCGGCCTTGTCCACCTTCTGTTCGTTGACGAACACCACACCGGACATGATCATGGCCTTGGCGCGTTCACGGCTCTGGATCAGACCATGCTGAACCAGATATTGATCCAACCGAATTTTCACGATATGTTTTCTCCTTTCATCCAGGCATCCATCACCTGCTGTGCAAGGGTGTCGGCATCCAGCCCGGTGACCTGCTTGATCTGCGGGACGGTTGCATGGGGCAGGTTGGCCGTATGCACAGCAGCGTGCAGGAAGGTTCCATTCCAGCCCGCCTGCTGCAGGCAATAGGCCAGATGCTCCCCGATGCTGCCCCATTCCACACATTCTTCTGCAAATAGCACGATTTTATAATCCTTCACAGCTTCGATCATTTTTTCTGTAAAGGGGAACAGCTTTACAAGTTTAAGTGCGTCGCAATTGATACGATGCTCCGCAAGTTTTTCACATGCAGTCAGAATATCATCCATTTCATCCGCATAGCTGATCAGCACCGCCTGGGCACCCTCGGTTCTGTGCAGGAAATCATAGTCCTGCCCGCTGCAGTCATACTGCGCCAGACGGGCATTTTCCCCGCCCCGCGGATAACGGATCGCACGGGGGCCTCTGCAGCCGTCCTTCAGCAGCTCGTGCAGCCAATAGGTCAGCTCCGCATAATTGGAAGGTGCATAGAGCGGCATACCGACCTGGCTCAGGAAAGCCGGGTCGTAAACACCCTGATGCGTTTCTCCGTCTGCCGGAACAAAACCCGCGCGGTCAATGGCGAACACGACGTTCTCCTGCAGCAGGTTCACATCGTGCAGGATCTGATCGTAAGAGCGCTGCAGGAAGGTGGAGTAAATGCACACCACCGGCAGCATGCCCTGACTGGCCAGACCCGCCGCAAAGGTCACGGCGTGCTGCTCTGCCATGCCTACGTCAAAGAACCGCTCCGGCGCACTGTGGGAAAAGAACTGCAGCCCGGTGCCATATTTCATGGCCGCAGTAATGGCGCAGATGCGGCTGTTCTGGGCCGCTTCCCGCGCAAGCGCCTGCCCGAAGGTCGTCGAAAACGATTCCTTGGGAGCCACCTCCGAGTCGGGCATCCCGTCCGGATCAAAGGCCGATACCCCGTGGTAGTTGCCCGGGTTCATCTCGGCCGGCTGATATCCTTTGCCCTTTTTGGTCACAACATGCAGAAAGTGCGGGCCGGGCCGCTGACTGATGGTGCGCAGGGTCCGCTCCAGTTCTTCCTCATTGTGACCATCCACCGGCCCAATGTACTGGAACCCCATGTCCTCAAACATGGTCGAATGGTACATTGCCCGTCGGAGCAATGTTTTACCCTCGGTCAGGGCTTTTTTCAGCGGGGCACCCACCACCGGGACACTGTCGAGGAAGCTCCGCACATTGTCCTTGGCGTCAAAATATGCAGTCGTCGTGCGCAGGTGGGTCAGATACCGCGCCAGCGCGCCCACATTGTGGGAAATGGACATCTTGTTGTCATTCAGGATCACGAGCAGATTGTCCAGGGAGCCGATGTTGTTCATGCCCTCGTAGACCATGCCGCCTGTAAAGGCACCATCGCCGATGACCGCAACCACCCAGCCCGGCTCATGCCGGATCTTCTTGGCCCAGGCCATGCCGATGGACAGCGAAAGCGCTGTGTTGCCGTGCCCTGCAATAAAGGCATCGTGCTCGCTCTCGTTCGGGTTCGGAAAACCGGAAATGCCATCCAGCTGGCGCAGTTTTGCAAAGCCGCTGCGTCGGCCGGTGAGCAGTTTGTGCGTATAGCACTGATGCCCCACGTCAAAAACGATTTTGTCCATTGGCGTCGTCATCACCCGGTGCAGGGCTACCGTCAGCTCCACTGCGCCGAGGTTGGACGCCAAATGACCGCCTGTGCGGGAGATATTCCGCAGCAAAAACTGACGGATCTCCGCACAGAGCTTGTTTACCTGTTCTTTGTCCAGATTTTTCAGATCGCTGGGTTGATCAATGTTGTCCAGCAGCAACGATTCCATAACCAAATCACACGTCCTTCATGCAATGTTTCCGTACGTCTCACAGGCCCAGCGGGTACAGCAGGCCGACCACAAGGCCCACCAGAAAGCCTGCGACCACCTGCAGCGGAGTATGGCCGACCATTTCCTTCAGATGCATGTTCTGCAGGAACGGGGCGTTCTTTTCGCTGACCTCGATCCACTGGTCGATCATCTGGTTCAGCACCTTTGCCTGCTCGCCGGTCTCATGGCGCACGCCCATGGCGTCGTGCATGGTGATGATGGCCACCACACAGGCCACTGCAAAAATGGCAGAGTCAATGCCCTCACACCGTGCCGTGGCAATGACCATTGCGCAGACGGTGGCGCTGTGGGCGCTGGGCATACCGCCGTCGCCCCACATGCGCTCCAGCTGAAATTTGCCCAGCAGGATGAAGTTGATCAGGGTCTTGAGCACCTGCGCCACGAACCATGCCAGGAGCGACACGGTCAGGATGCGGTTGAATGAAAGGATCTCATAAATGAACTGCATAGCGTTTCCTTTTGCTTTCCCGGACGACGATCCGTTTTAGTTTTTGCGTGTCAGAAGCTGCTGCGCAAGCTGCTCCAGAAAGGCCGATTTTTCGCCGAATGTTTCGCGCAGAGCGCTGCAGGTCTTTTCGTTTACGCGCTGTGCAAGAGCCATTGCGCCCTCCACGCCATACAGCGTTGCAAACGTTGTTTTTCCGTTTTCACTGTCGCTGCCAATGGGCTTGCCCAGCTGTTCCGGCGTGCTGGTCACATCCAGCACATCGTCCACGATCTGGAACACCAGTCCAATGCCGTAGGCGTATGCTTCCAGTGCTCGGCACTGGTCGGCGTCGGCACCGGCGGCAGCTGCCCCCATCTGGACGGCTGCGTTGATCAGAGCACCGGTCTTATTGCGGTGGATCAGCCGCAGCTGTTCCTCGGTCGCTGCCAGTGCTTCGTATTTCAGGTCCAGCTCCTGCCCATACACCATGCCGCGGCTGCCGGCACCAAGGCCCAGCGCCTTTGCGGCCTGCACACATGCCTGCGGGCAAGCCGGTGCATTGGCGATTGCTTCAAAGGCTTCGGTCAGGAGCACATCTCCTGCCAGCATGGCCGTTGCCTCCCCGAATGCCTTGTGGCAGGAGGGGCGACCGCGCCGCAGGTCATCGTTGTCCATGCAGGGCAGATCATCATGGATCAGCGAGTAGCAGTGCAGCATTTCCACCGCAGCGCTGAAAGCTCTGGCCGTCTGCGGATCACCGCCCAGCATATCACAGACACTGAGCACCAGCACGGCCCGGATGCGTTTTCCACCGCCCAGCAGGCTGTACCGTGCCGCACGGCATACCTCCGATTCCTCCGGAAGAAACTTTGCACAGGCGTCTTCCAGCGCGGCAGAAGCCTGCGACAGATACATCTGATATTGTGCTTTGTAATCCATCAGTTTTCCTCCCGCTGTTCCTGTATGGTCTGCGTGATCTTCGCGTCGATCTCCTCGATCTGGAGCGATGTTTTTTCCAGCGCAGTATGGCAGTATTCCATCAGAGATGCTGCCTCCGCATACAACTTGACGGCTTCTGCAAGAGTCGTCTGCTCGTCCTGCATTTTGGCCAGAATGGCATTCAGGCGCTCCATGCCCTCTTCATAGCTTTTGGGTGCTTTCATCAATTTCCTCCACGGCCTCCACCCGGCACTTTGCCCGGCGGGAAGCGCTGCGAATGTAGATGGTCTTGTCCGGCTCCAGTTGGTCTGCCGGAAGGATCTGTCCTCTGCCCGTGGTGATCATTGCATAGCCTCGGGCAAGGACCCGGTACGGGCTCAGAGAGGCTGTCAGTGCTGCGGCATGTTCCAACTGCATATTTGCAGCCTGCATCCGGCGCTGTATCTGGATCTGAAGCGTCTGCCCGGCCTGTTCCAGCTGGTCAAAATCCCTCTTCCAGATGTGATGCGCAGGCTTGCGTTCCAACGCTAAGTTGTATTGCTCCAGCTCATTATAGCACAACTTGAGCCGTTTTTGCATATTTTCAGAAATATTTTGTTGTAAATTTTGCAAAATATTCCATTGTTCTTCCCGGTCCGGCACCGCAAGCTCTGCCGCTGCCGAGGGCGTCGGGGCTCTCTGGTCTGCCACGAAGTCCAGGATCGTGTAGTCGATCTCGTGTCCAATGGCGCTGATCAGCGGTGTTTTGCAGGCAAAAGCTGCCCGCGCGATCACCTCAGCGTTGAACACCCACAGATCCTCCCGGCTTCCGCCGCCGCGGGCCACGATGATCACATCTGCCCTGCCGCTGCGGTCCAGCGTCCGGATGGCCGCCGCAATCTGCGGAGCCGCTTCAAACCCCTGCACCATGACCGGGCAGAGCAGCAGCCGGATACCCGGCCAGCGGCGGCTGATCACATTGCGGATGTCCTGTAAAGCCGCGCCGGTCTTGCTGGTCACCAGCCCAATGCATCGGGGATATTGCGGCAGCGGTTTTTTGTGTGCCACATCAAACAGGCCCTCCTGTTCCAGCCGGGCCTTGAGCTGCTCCAATGCCAGCTGTGCTGCACCGATTCCGTCCGGGAACATCTCATTGACATACAACTGGAATGCGCCATCCCGCTCATAGAGCGTTGCACGGCAGCGCACGACCACACGCATCCCCTCTTCCGGACGGAACGCAAGCCGCCGCGCATCCGAGCGGAACATCACCGCTTTTACGCTGGCCTGCTCATCCCGTAGGGTGAAATAGCAATGCCCGCTGCGCGCGTTCTGCACAAAATTTGCCACCTCGCCGCGCAACGCCAGATCAAACAATCGGTCGTTTGCATCAAAAAGAGATTTGACATAGCGGTTCAGCGCCGAAACCGTGATTACTTCAGCCATAAACCGGCCTCCCGTGCCGCAAGAATGGACACGCCAATGGCATTGTCACTGGAATACTGTCCCGGCACAAAATACACCTGAGGCAGGCGTTTCTGCACCCATTGGCGGATCACATCGCTGCTCATCACGCCGCCGGCGCATACCACCGGCAGACCCGGGTATTCCTTCTGCGCAGCCTTTGTCATTTTGACCACCGTATCAGCCACACAGAGCAGGCAGTACTTGCACACATATTCCGGGCTTTTGCCCGCAGCAAGCAGGGCATTGCACTGGTTTTCCAGGCCGGAAAGGCTGCACTGCATGCCCCTCACGCTAGATTTCGGCCGGATCTCTTCCGGGCACGCTGCAGCAAGGCGAGACACCTCTGCACCCGCCGGGAAGGCAAACCCGAGCTTGACGCCCACGCGGTCCACAGCCTGTCCGGCGTAAAGGTCCGTGCTCGTGCCAAGTTGGGTGATCGTGCGTACCTCATCACACAGCAGCAGATCCGTCGTGCCGCCGGAAATATGAAACAGCAGGACTTTCTGCGTAAAAAAGTCTGCGCCGCGGGCTGCAAACAGCGCCGCAGCGGCATGGCCCTGCTGGTGGGTCGTATAAATCAGCGGGATGCTCCGCGCCGCTGCAAATGCCGTCGCCGCGTTCACACCGGCCAGAAAGCACGGCATATAACTGCCCTCTGCCGGGCGCGGCTTCTGGGAGACACCCACAGCGTCGATGCGGGTCAGATCAAACTCCTGCGCAAGCTCGTGCAGCATTTCCGGCAGTGCCGTGGTGTGGTGGAACAGTGCATCGCTCTGCCGCAGGCCCAGCTGCCCGGGTTTGACCGGAAGAAACCGCTTTTTTGCACAAACAACCTCTCCGGCTGTATCAAAAACTGCCAGAGAGGTTGCATAGTTGCTTGTATCGACCCCGAGCGTATAACGGCTCACTGTTCAGCCGGCTCCACAGCGGCTTCTTCATTCAGGCCGTGATCCCGTGCCACTGCGCCGAGCAGGCCGTTCACAAACTGATAGTCCTCATCGGCACCATACTTTTTGGTCAGCTCCACTGCCTCGTTGATGGCAACGCCGGGCTTGTTCTCGCCGCCGAACAGCATCTCTGCAATGGCCAGGCGCAGCACGGTCAGGCTGACGCGCGGCAGACGCTCCATGGTCCAGTTGCGCAGATGAGCGCGGATCTCGTCATCCACCTCTGCGGAGTGGTCGTAATAAGCATTCAGCAGCAGCTTGCTGAAGCCATCCACCGGGTGCTCTTCGTCGTTTTCCGCATGGTTGGTCAGAGCCTCTGCCAGCGGGACGTCGCCAAAGGTCTGCGAAAATGCCAGCAAAAATGCATTCTCGCGAGCTTCTCTACGGGGCAAAATGTTTTCCATAATATTCCTTTCATAATAGGAGCTCTCCCCGCCGGGAAACCCCGGCAGAGAGAACGCGTTCTATCCATTCTTTTGTACGGCTGCAAGTGCTCTTACTGCTCCGCAGCAAGACCTGCGATCACCAGATTCACACGGCTCACCGTGACACTGGTCATGTTCTGCACGGCCGACTTGACATTTTCCTGCACCTTTTCCGCCACTGCAGGGATGCGTGCGCCGGACGCCATGATCAGATGCAGCGTAAGCTCTGCCGTGCCGTCGCGCATTTCCACGGCCACCGGCGGCTGGATGCTGGCTTCCAGCAGATCCTTCAGCTTTTTGTTCTGGGTCCCGCAGGAAACTTCTGCCACGCCTTCCACTTCCAGCGCAGCGCACCGTGCGATCTTTGCAATGACTTCGGTCGAAATCTGAAGGCTGCCGCCCTGAAGATCCATATTCTGTAAATCCATTGTGCTGTCCTCCATTGAAAAGCAGCAGAACTGCCGCTTTTTTTCGGTTCAAAACGGCTTTGCAGCTGCCGCCGCCGAATGGCCGGGCAGCACACCGTTCCTGTTTTCTGATGGTGTTATTATACCATCAATGCGGGGTTGATTTCAATACTTGTTTGGAAAACTCTGTCGGACCACACAACGGGTTCTTTTTCCAGCCCGGTTCCTTCCGGTCGGAGGGAAACACTTTTTATTTTACTTCCACCACCGTGATGTTCTGGGCCGTCACACTGCTCTTGCTGAGCACGACGTCCCGGATCTGCGCCACCTGCGCCGCCGTCAGCGGGTCACCGGATGTCATGACGGTCAGATCGGCGCGGCCGGACTGCAGAAAGCACAGGCAGTCCGCAAAGCCCTTGGCTTTGATGAGGGTCTCGATCTCATTTTCGGCGTGCAGATCTTCCAACCCGGCTGTCAACTGGGCGGTGCAGTCCTTCTTTTCCTCCGCAGAGAGCGAAGAGGACTTCATGGTTTTTTGCAGGGTGTCCATGGCTTCATCGTGCGCCTTTTCCCGTTTCAGGCGTGCCTCTTCAAAGAACTTTGCGCCGCTGTCGCTTGCCACGCTGACCAGCTGTGCTTCCCCGTAGTTTTTGTTCGCGGCCGACACTGTTTCGGCTTCCGTGGGCAGGCCGTCCAGGACCGTGTCCGACTGCACAGGCTCGGCCGAAACGACCTGGGCTTCCTCGTCCGCTGCAATGCCGGTATCGGTGCGGGCATACTGCCAGTTCAGATAAACGGCAATGACAAGGGCAGCGGCCAGCGTAAGCGCGGTCACCCGCCGGGTATTTCTGGAAAGTGCTCTCATCTTGAATCCTCCTTGTTCTGGGTCAGATCATGGCTTGCGCTGTTCCACACAGATCCGGTTGGATGGCAGATCCAGCAGCGCTCCCACCATCTCCGTGATGCGTGCTGCCACGCGGACATCTCCCCCGCCGTCGCACAGCACGGCCACGCCGCGGATCTGCGGCTGATAGATCGTCTCTGCCAGGGCGGAGCCATCTTCCAGCAGAACATGCGTCTGCTGTTCCTGCATCTGCCCGGACTGCGTATCCAGTGCATAGATCGTTTCCTCCCCCGTTTCCAGTGTGAGCATCACCGTCGTCTTTCCCGCTCCGTCCATCTGAGCGATCAGTGTTTCAAGCCGGTTTTCCAGCTGGGTCTGATACGCAGCGATTTCCTGTGGGGCTGTGCTGGCGGCAGCAGACTTCGTCCCGGTCGGCATCAACTCCGACAGCAGCAACAGCAGCATGGCCACCCCGCCAATGAGCACTGCAAGTCTTGTGCGCCCCTGCGGGCCTTTGCATCCCTGAAGAACAGTTGTGATCGTTGCTTTTTTCATGGTTCCGCCTCTTCCGCTGCGGTGACAGCGTCGGTGCTAAGTTCTTTTTGCAGAAACTGCACAAGCTGTGTCTGCACCTGTGCCGGGCTGTCCGGCGGCATCCACAGGATCGCGCGAGCTGCGCGGATGCCGTCCGGCGTCTGTTCCAATTCCGTTTCCACCCGGACCGGGATGCCTGTCTGTGCCTCGCATTCCGCTGCCAACATCTCATTCAAGCGCTTCGCCGCCTCCGTGAGGATCGTGGTTTCCACGCCCTCGATGGAGGCAGATGCCTGCACCGGCTGAAGCCGCTGTGCGGTCCGTGCAGGCAGTGCAGAAATTGCACGGAGCAGAACTGTTAGAATATATAGCCCCGCAACCACTTTTATGCATCGGCGCGCCCAGCCCGCTTCCACCAGCTGCACTAGCAGCTCCGCGCAGACACATGCAAGGCAGAATGCCGTTACGACCCGCATTTCACCCTCCGTTCATCATTGTCATCAACGCGACACCGACCATTGTCAGCGAAAAGAACAGTGCCGTGACCGCCGCCATGCACCGGACCGCCTCCGTCAGACAGTCAAACAGCGCCCGGCACCGGTCGATGCCGGCAAAGCTGCACAGAAGCCTGCACCCGGACAGAACTGCCAGGTGGAACAACAGTCCCAGATACAGCGGAACAAATTCCGCGCCAAGGATCACCAGTGCCGCGATTCCAAGAGAGCTTTTGAGCAGCTGCAGCCCGGCCAATACGGTATCGGCCGCACCGCTCAACGCCTGCCCGATCACCGGGACACTGCCCGTCAGCATCTGGCCCAGACGGGATGTCGTGTGGTCCAATTGCAGTGTGATCACTCGCTGTACGCCAAGCAGAAGCGCAAACAGTTTTCCGCCCGCCGAAATGCTTTTTCGCAGCAGCTGCCCGCTCATCCTGCAGGCTTCCGGGAGACCCGTCTGCGTGTGAATGCAGCAGGCCATGCTGATGGCCAGATAGCTTTGCAGCAGCGGCCGGATGCACAGCGCGATCCCCTGTGCCAGCAGAGCCAGCACGCTCAGCAGAAATCCGCTGGCCACAGCTCCGGCGTTTCCCTCTCCACCTGCCGTCAGGACTGCGCCGCACACCGGCAGAAATCCCGTGAGGAACAGCCGCCAGCTGTCCATGCGTTCACCGATAGACTGTGCCAGTGTCAGCAGATCACCCCAGATGAGCACCCCGCAGCCACCGGCTGCCGCAAGGTCCAGCAAGGTACCGTCCGCTGCATCGCCAACGAGAAATGACAAAGCTGTGAGCAGCAGCAGAAACAGCAAAAGATCTGCGTAGCTGTGCAGGGTATCGACCAGAAGCTGCACGGGTGAACCCGGCAGCAGGCTCAGCAATGCCGACACCGGGTCCCGGGCAAAATCCGCTGCACCCTGTGCACTTTGGGTCAGGTAGGGCTGCCACAATTCCCGGCCGGGCAGGCTTTCCAGTGCGAAAGCCCGCACCGTTCCAAAAGGCATTGCGGCCAGAAACACCAACCCTGCCAGAAACCCCCGGTATTTTTTGCCGCTCATCCTGCCAGCCCCCAGATCCGTTGACACACTTCTTCCAGCAGTGGGAACACTGCCGCCAGCACCAGACAGCGGCCCGCAAGCCCTGCACACCAGCCAAGTGCCTCAGCCCCGCTCTCCTTGCAGAGGGTACGGATATAGTCGGCAAGCAACAGGATGCCCGTGCTGCGCAGCAGGCATTGGAACGCCTGCTTGTCCGTTTGCTGTCCCAGCAGCGCGACACCCTCCAGAACACTGCGGAAGGTGCCGCCCAGCCGCACCAGCAGAAGGGCGATTGCTCCCAGTGAGAGCAGGAGCGCATAGGCCGGAAGCTCCTTTTGCAAAAGTGCATGCATCGCTGCCAGCACTGCCACCAGCCCCAGCGTGACCCAGGCGGAACTCACAGCGAAAACAGCGCCTTGATGGTAACAAACAGGGTGCTGATCTGCTTGACCAGAATGGACAGGACCACCACAAGGCCGGCAAGGGTCGTCATCATGGCCTGATCCTCCCGCCCGGAGCGGATCAAGAGCTGATTGAGCACCGCCACAATGATGCCGATGGCTGCAATTTTGAACACCAGATCAATTTCCATCTGCGTTGTTTCCTCCAAGATTTCCGAATTCAGATGAGCAGCAGCGCCATTGCCATCCCGGCTGCAAGGCCCAGTTTGCGGGGCAGACCGGCCTGCCGCCGGGCAGCGTGTTCTGCCGTTTGCTGCAAAGCCTGCAGGCGGGCCCGGTAGTAGTCCAGCTGTTCGCACTCCCGCTGCGCTTCCGCACGGCCAAGGCCGGACATGCACGTCCGGAAGCACTGCTGTTCTTCCCGCGTCAGGCCCTCCGGCGGTGGGGCCTCCTGTAAGCAGCGGGCGCCGGATTCCAGTATGCCTTCCCGGCAGAGCTCTGCGTAAAGCTGTTGCAGGTCTGCCCGGCGGAACGCGACCTCCTGCCGGATGCGTTCCAGAAGCGCAAGGCATTTCTGCAATGCAGCAAGGTGCTGTACCGTACGGGCCTGTATGGCATCCCCGGCCAGCCAGCCGCACAACGGCAACAGCAGAGCCCCCAGAATGTGCAGCATCATAGCAGCGGAAGCTGCCGGATCTCCCGGATCCGGCCCGGTGCACAGCGTCCTTCCAGCAGGACAAGAAACCGCAGTGCTCCCTGCTGCTGTAAAACCCGCACCTGCGGCCTTTGCAGAGCGTCCTCCAGCGTGGCGGCATGGACGCTGGCCACAAACTCCACCCCGCTGAAAAAGCCCTGTTCCAGTGCGGTGACCTCGGTCAGGTCCCCCAGCTCGTCCAGCAGGATCACCTGCGGGGCCAGCGTCCGCAGCGCCATCTGGACCGCACGGCCTTTGGGCAGGCCGCTGATGCAGTCAAGGGCATCGCCATTCTGCCGCTCCGGCGGAAAAAGTTCCCCTCGCTCGTCGATCACAGCCACGGCCCGTTTCTGTGCAGCCAGTTCCCGGGCGATCTGCCGCAGAAGGGTGGTCTTGCCGCTGTCCGGTTCTCCCACCAGCAGTGCCCCGATGAAATGTCCCTGCAAAAGGGTGCACAGCTCCGCCGGAAGTTCCGTACAAATTGGACGCGCAATGCGGAAATTCAGCGACAAAAGACGCTGCAGCACAACATCCTCTGGGCCGCGCAATACGAACCGACCGCCCACCCCCACACGGCAGCCGGATGCCGTGGTCAGGTAGCCCTGCGCCAGTTCGGCCTGATGGGTATGTACTGAACCGCCGCAGAGCACATAAAGGATCTCGTCCATCTGCAGGGCATCCAGCGTCCTGCCGCGCAGGGTCTGCGGGCATTCCGGCAGCTCGTCCAACGTCGTCTGCTGCCCGGCAATGGACAGGCAAATTCCACAGCCTGTCCGCAGCCGCAGTTCGTGCACTTTTTCGGCGGTATTCTGCGGCAGCCGGGCCAGCGGCTGCGCCAGCCATGCAGGCAACAGACGGATCGCGCGGTAATACTCGTCCACAATGGGCACTTCCTTTCAACGAAACTTGTGTTACCAGTGTATGCAGCCCCTGCCCGCTTAGAACCGCACACAAACAAAAAGCCCCTGCGGCCCGAAACGCCGCAGAGGCTATGCAAAATTGTAATTATTCTTCTTTGAGCAGATCAAGGAATTCGGCTTCGGTCAGCACCGGAACGCCCAACGCCTGCGCTTTGGTCAGCTTAGAACCGGCTGCTGCACCGGCGACCACATAGGAAGTCTTTTTGGAGACCGATCCGCTGGCCTTGCCGCCGTTTTTGACGATGAGGGCTTCTGCCTCGTTGCGGGAGAGTGTTTCCAGCGTACCGGTAACCACCAGCGTTTTACCGGCCAGCTTGTCGCCCTTGGGCTCGCCCTTCCACTGCATGTTGACCCCGGCATCTGCCAGACGGTGCACAAGGTCTGTGGTGCCTTCCTTCGCAAAGAATTCCACTACGCTCTGGGCCATCACACCGCCAAAGCCGTCGATCTCGCTGATGGCAGCGGCATCTACTTCCCGGATGGCCTGCAACGAACCGAAATGTTCTGCCAGCAATGCCGCCGCCTTGTCGCCGATGTTGCGAATGCCAAAGCCAAACAGCAGCTTGTCCAGATCGTTCTCTTTTGAGCGCTGGATGGCGTTCAGCAGATTGTCCGCGCTTTTCTCCTTGAATTTGTCCAGCGTCAGCAGCTGTTCCCGGCTAAGCGCATAGATGTCTGCCGCCGAATGCACCATGCCTTTCTCCACCAGCTGCGTTGCCACAGCCGTGCCCAGACCGTCGATGTCCATGGCATCCCGGGACGCAAAATGAATGATGTTGCGCAAAGCCTGTGCCGGACACTCCGGGTTCACGCAGCGCAGCGCCGCCTCGTCCTCCAGATGCACCACCGGTGCGCCGCAGGACGGACAAACCGTCGGCATCTCGTAGGGCTGAGCGTCCTCGGCGCGGCGGGTGACCCCGATCACTTCCGGGATGATATCGCCGGCCTTGCGCACCTGAATAGTGTCACCGATGCACAGACCAAATTGCCGGATAAAGTCCTCATTATGGAGGGTGGCGCGCGCCACGGTCGTGCCGGCCAGAAAGACCGGATCAAAGCAGGCCGTGGGGGTCAGGACACCGGTGCGGCCCACGGCCACCTCGATGCTGCGCAGGGTGGTTTCCTTGACCTCCGGCGGGTACTTGAAGGCGATGGCCCAGCGCGGGAATTTGTTGGTGGAACCCATCTGTTCCCGCTGGGCAAAATCGTTTACCTTGATGACCGCACCGTCCATATCAAAATCCAGCTTGGAACGGTTCTGTCCGATCTGCTCGATCTCTGCAATGGCCTGCTCAATGTCGTGTACCACATGGTAGCGCGGCGAGACCGGCAGACCGAGGCTCTTGAGGTAGTCCAGACTGTCCGAATGGCGGGGCAGTTCCTTCCCGCGGATCTGCTGGACGTTGAACACAAAAATGGACAGGCCGCGGCTTCCGGTGATCTTTGCATCCTTTTGCCGCAGGGAACCTGCCGCCGCATTGCGCGGGTTCTTGAAGGGAGCGGCCCCCTGCAGTTCCTGCTCCGCGCACAGCTTCTGGAAAGCCTCGTGCGGCATATAGACCTCGCCGCGCACCTCCAGAAACTCCGGCGCATTTTTCAGCGTCTTGGGGATGCGTTTGATTGCCCGGACGTTCTGGGTCACATCCTCGCCTACCACGCCGTCGCCGCGGGTGGACGCCCGGACGAGTTCTCCGTTCTCATACTCCAGACTGCAGGAAAGGCCGTCGATTTTGATCTCGACCACATATTCCGGTTCGATGCCTGCATCCCGTACGCGGCGGTCAAAGTCGCGCAGCTCATCATACGAAAATGCATCCAACAAACTTTCCATCTTGACCGCATGGGTCACCTTGGTAAAGCGCCCGCTGGGAGTCCCGCCCACTTTCTGGGTCGGCGAAGTCGGCGTGATCAGCTGCGGGAACTGCGCTTCCAACGCTTTCAGTTCCCGGGTCAATGCATCGTATTCAAAATCCTCCAGCTCCGGGGCATCCTGGTCATAATAGAGCCGGTTGTTCTTTTCAATGACAGCGCGCAGCTCCTCCACACGCTTCTGGGCCTGTTCCAGTTCCAAACAAATCACTCTCCTGCCGGGTGACCTGTGTCGGGAGACTGCTCCCACAGGACACCGTTTTTGTACGGTTCTAGTATACCACACCAAGCGGCACTCTGCAAAGCAAAGGGAAAAATACAAATCGTATTTTTCATGCATGAAATCGGTATCATACCGTATTTGCGAGTTGATTTTAAATCAATTCCGAAAGATACTCTCTGTTTATGTCATTAAAATTTTATCGGCTTGACGTTAATATTCAGATTGATTCTTGCTGCATTCAAAGAAATTTCAATGCAGACGCTACGGTCCTCCCGGCAAAACCAAAAGAAAAAGAGCCTGCACTTTCCGTGTGCAAGCTCTTCTCTCTATGCCGGTCCGGCTGTTCTGCGCTCGGCTTTTCCTTTAGCCGATCAGGGTCTGATAGCGTCGTTCCAGCACCTCAAACTGTGCATCGTCCACAGGCACAGTCACGAGAAACTCCATCTTTCCCTTCTCGTTTTTCGCGCTGTGAACAGGAATCGAACTGCGGATGCCTTCTGCATACAGCATCCGCAGACACATCCCGAGTTGATGATCCGATTTTGCCAGCAGTTCATGAGCCATTCTGCTCACCTCCTTCATAATGGAAAACGAATTTTTCGCGTCCAGGTCACGGACATTGTTTAGTTTCTAAACTATCAGATGCCAATGGTCTTTGCAACCATCGAAACGACGTGTGCAACACCATTATAACCCAACAAAAAAGGAGCCGTCCTCTCAGCCCAGCCAAGAGAACAGCTCCAGAAATGCAATGCAGAAAAATCAGATAGAAATGGTGTTGCAGACGTCGATCAGGACAGGGTCCAATGTCTTCGTCATTTCAAGCGCCTCATCCACCGGGTAGTCCACCAGCTTCTCGCCCTTCATGCCGACGATGCGGTTGTACTTGCCCTGCTCCAGCAGGCACACGGCCTGGTAGCCCATGGCAGATGCGTTCACGCGATCACGCAGCGTGGGAGAGCCGCCGCGCTGGACATGGCCCAGAATGGTGGCACGGGAGTCGATGCCGGTGCGGGCCTGGATCTCGTTTGCGATCTCCTGTGCATGGCCCACGCCCTCGGCAACGATGATGATGAAGTGACGCTTGCCGGTCTTCTGGGTCTCAGCGATCTTGTCCAGAATGTCGTGCTGCATGTCGAATTCCTTCTCCGGCAGCAGGACAGCCATAGCACCGGAGGCGATGGCAACGTTCAGGGCAATGTAACCGGCGTTGCGGCCCATGACCTCGACCACACTGCAGCGGTCGTGGCTCTGGGTGGTGTCGCGCAGCTTGTCGATCATTTCCAGAGCGGTGTTCATGGCTGTATCATAGCCGATGGTGTATTCGGTGCAGGCAATGTCGTTGTCGATGGTGCCGGGCAGGCCGATCATCGGGATGCCGCGGTGTGCCAGTTCGCGTGCGCCGCGGTAAGAACCATCGCCGCCAATGACGACCAGTGCGTCAATGCCCAGCTCACGACACTTGGCAGCACCGCGGTCCTGGCCTTCCTTGGTCTTGAACTCCAGGCAGCGGGCAGTGTACAGAATGGTACCGCCGGCCGAAATGATGTTCGAGACGCTGCGCAGGTTCATTTCAAAGCATTCGCCGTTCAGCAGGCCGTTGTAACCACGCTGAATGCCGATCATGCGGTAACCTTTGTGCAAGCCGGTACGGACCACAGCGCGCACGGCAGCATTCATGCCAGGAGCATCGCCGCCGCTTGTGAGCACGCCAATCGTTTTGATTTGCTTTTCCATACGAGAGATTCCCTCCAATTTGTTTCTTCATTCACCCATGAGCCAGCGCCCTTCTTCATTACGCCGCTCAGTGTTTGCATCGTAAAGAATTGTTAAGACTTGCCTTTCAACATTATAACACATTCTCAGCCATTTGAAAATATTTTGGACCCATTTTGAGCTCTTCCGACCTATAGAGATTCGTGCACAGAAATGTCATTTTGTTGCAATGTTCTCTGCGCCCACCAGTCTTTCCAGTTCTTCAAAGAAGAGCGGATGCCCGGAAGTGTACAGATGCCGGGGGGCCGCCAGCTTCTGTTTTGTGTCTTCCAGATACAGGATCACCGGCATATTGCCGTCAAAGATACCCAGCAGATTGATCACCTTGGCATACTGCGGGCAGCTGCGGGACGGCAGACGGATATACAGCCGCTTTGCCGCCGCCTTGACCGGGTCCGGGCGGCCGTTCTGCGGGCGGGTGGGATCGTAGCTATCAATGGGCACGATGCTGTCTGCCAGCAGCTTGGAGGCTTCGTCCTCCCGCACCGACAGGCGTCCGTCGATGACCACGACCGCATTTTCGCGGATAGCATCGCGGAAGGTGTCCAGCACTTTGGGGAACACGATCACTTCCATGGTGCCAGTCAGATCTTCCACGCTGGTAAAGGCCATCATACTGTTGGACTTGGTGGTCATCATGCGGTTCTTGACCACCGCACAGACCACACGCACCCGCTCGCCGTCCGTCACATGGGCGTCCTCACCGGTGAGGTCCTTGATGGTGTGGGAACCGATGCGGGCCGATTTTTCCCGGTAGGCATCCAGCGGATGACCGGACAGATACAGGCCGCTGACCTCTTTTTCCTGCTGGAGCAATTCGGCATGGCTGTACTCCGGCAGCTGGCGGATCTCATAGCGGTCCTCCTGTGCGGCATCCTGCTCTCCCCCGCTCATCACCGAGAACAGGTCCAGCTGGCCGTCCAGATTGCGGCGGGTGTCGGTCTCGATGCTTTTCAGGATGCCCTCCACGGCTTCCACATGGCTGTGACGGTTGTTGCCCAACCGGTCAAAGGCACCGGCCTTGATCAGGCACTCCACCGCCCGGCGGTTCAATTCGTTGCCGTGCATCCGCTTGCAGAAGTCATACAGGCTGGTATAGGGCTTGTTCCGACGTTCCCGCACCACATTCTCGATCAGGTTACGGCCAACGTTCTTGACCGCGTTCAGGCCGAAGCGGATCTGGCCGTTCTCGTCCGCCGTAAAGCCGCCGCCCGAAACATTCACATCCGGCGGCAGCACCTTGATGCCAAGGCGGGCACACTCGCCGGAATATTCAATGACCTTATCCGTGTTATCCAGCACACTGGTCAGCAAAGCCGCCATGAACTCACTGGGATAATGGCACTTGAGGTAGGCCGTCTGGAATGCCACATAGGCATAGCAGGCCGCATGGCTCTTATTGAACGCATATGAAGCGAAACTGGACATTTCATCGTAGATCTCATTGGCCACTTTCTCAGAGATGCCGTTTGCCACACAGCCGGGGCATTCGTTGCCGGGATCGGTGCAGCCGTACACAAAGTGCTCTCGCTCGGCCTCCATGACGGCATGTTTCTTTTTGCTCATGGCACGGCGGACATTGTCTGCCTGACCAAAAGAAAAACCTGCCAGCTCCCGGAAGATCTGCATGACCTGCTCCTGATAGACGATGCAGCCATTGGTCACATCCAGAATGTGGGCCAGCTGTGGGGTCTTATAGCTGATTTTGTCCGGCTCGTGGCGGTTGCGCAGGTAGGTGGGGATCGAATCCATGGGGCCGGGACGGTACAGGCTGATCAGAGCGATAATGTCTTCTAGGTTCTGCGGCTGCAGGCCCACAAGCACCTGCTTCATGCCGGAAGATTCCAGCTGGAACACACCCTCGGTGTCTCCCTGTCCCAGCATCCTGTAGGTGTCCGGGTCGTCGTAATCCAGCTTCTGGATGGAAAACTCCGGGTGGTGCTTCTGCACAGCAGTTTCCGCGTCATGAATGACGGTCAGCGTGCGCAGGCCCAGAAAGTCCATCTTCAAAAGGCCAAGTTCTTCGATCTCGGTCATGTTGAACTGGGTCACAGGCAGGCCGTCGTTGGTGGCCAGCGGCAGATAGTAGTCCGTAGGCTCCGGGGTAATGACGACACCCGCCGCATGGGTGGAAGCATGGCGGGGCATGCCCTCCACCTTCAAGGCCGTGTCGATCAGCTCTGTGACCTGCGGGTCGGTATCGTACATCCGCTTAAGTTCCGGCGATACCTCCAACGCACGCTTCAGCGTCATTTTCAGCTCCATGGGCACCTGCTTTGCCACAACATCTACCTGCTGATACGGAATGCCCATCACGCGGCCCACATCGCGGATGGCGTTGCGGGCGGCCATGGTGCCAAAGGTGACGATCTGGGCCACATGGTCTGCGCCGTACTTCCGGTTGACGTAGTCGATGACCTCCTGACGGCGCTCATAGCAGAAATCGACGTCAAAATCGGGCATGCTGACGCGCTCGGGGTTCAGGAATCGCTCGAAGATGAGGTTGTAGCGGATGGGGTCGATGTCGGTGATGCCTACACAGTAAGCCGCGATGCTGCCCGCGCCTGAGCCACGGCCCGGGCCTACCGGAATGCCCTGACTCTTGGCGTAGTTGATATAATCCCAGACAATGAGGTAGTAGTTGGTATAGCCCATCGACTTGACCACGCCGATCTCATAGGTCAGGCGGTCCTTATTGGACTGTGGGACGTCCGAGCCGTAGCGGCGCTCGAGGCCGTCCCAGCAGAGCTTCTCGAAAAACTCCTGATTGTCCATCCCGTTCGGGGCTTTGTAATATGGAATTTTGGTGTGTCCAAAGTCGAAGTCAAAATTGCACTGGTCCGCAATTTTCTGGGTGTTGGCACAGGCTTCCGGCACCATTGCGAACAAATCATACATTTCATCCGTCGTTTTGACGTAAAATTCGTCGGTCTGGAACTCCATCCGGTCGGCATCCTGAATGGTCTTGCCGGTCTGGATGCAGAGCAGGATGCTCTGCATCTTGGCGTCATCCTTCCGCAGATAGTGGGAGTCGTTGGTGGCCGCCATCGGGATGCCGGTCTCCCGCGCCAGTTTGATGAGCTGGGGCAGGACGATCGTATCCTCTTCGAGGCCGTGGTCCTGCAGTTCGATGTAGTAATTGCCCTTGCCGAACAGCTCCTGATACCACAGGGCCGTGGACTTTGCCCTCTCGTAGTCTCCCGCCAGAATGGCTTGCGGAATCTCGCCTGCGAGGCAGGCAGACAGGCAGATAAGCCCCTCATGATACTGCTCAAGAAGCTGCTTATCTACACGAGGCTTGGAATAAAAGCCCTCCACGAAGGCAGCGGACACCATCTTGATGAGGTTCTTATAGCCGGTCTCATTCTTGCAGAGCAGGATAAGATGGTTGTTGCCGTCGATTTTGTTGACTTTATCGAAGCGGGTGCGGGTGGCCACATAGACCTCACAGCCGATGATAGGCTTGATGCCTGCCTTTTTTGCGGCCTTATAGAACTGGACACAGCCGTACATGACGCCGTGGTCTGTGATGGCGATGGCGCTCTGACCACACTCCTTGACGCGGTCCATAAGCTGGTCGATACGGCAGGCACCGTCCAGCAGGCTGTATTCGGTATGGATGTGGAGATGAACGAAGTCTCTCCCCTGACGGTTCCCTTCGGTCACATCGCTCATGCTCCTTCCTCCTCTGTTTCAGTGTGTTCTTCGAGCCGCTGACGCAGGGCGTCGGCCAGCGCTTCCAGCTTTTTCATCCGGTGAGAAAGGCCCGATTTGCTCATGGGCGGGTCAAAGCATCCGCAGAGCGCCGCCAGCGATAAATCAGGATATTCCAGCCGCCGGGCTGCTGCCTGCTGCAGCGCCTCGGGCAGCGTTTTCAGCGCCCCCTGCTCTTCCAGAAAGCGGATGGCTTTGAGAGTCTGGGCGTTGGCACGGGCCGTCTTGCCCAGGTTTGCGGTATCGCAGTTTGTGTGGCGGTTGATTTGGTTGCGCATCTGCTTGACAGCCTTCTGGGCGCTGAGCTGGGCCGATGCCTCCGCCGCTCCCATAAAGGAAAGGATGCGCTCCACGTTGTCGCAGCTCTTGACGTAAACAAGGTTCACGCCGTTGCGGCGGGTGCGGTGGGGCGCGAACTCGTGCTCCGCCAGCAGGGCTTCGAAGTCGCGCGCAAGGTTCGTGCGGCTGGTGAGAAACTCGATGTTATACTCCTTTTGCGGGTCAGTGACCGTGCCGCTGCACAAAAAAGCTGCCCCGATGTACGCGCTGACGCACGTCTGGCAGCGAATCAGTCTGGGGTCTATCTGCAGGCTCGTCTCGGTGCCGGTGGTGCCGAAAAGCTCGTGCATCCGCGCCACCTGCTCCGGTGCGCGGATGCTGAACTCATAGACCACCCCGCTGGGACGCTGCTTCTCGATGATGTCGCCCTGTACGCCACAGCGCGCAAACAGCTGGGAAGCCACCTGCGTCGTCAGCTCCTGTTCCGTCTGCAGCACCAGCCCGCTGGCGTCGAAGTACTTGGCGAAGCAGGCAATTCCATAGGCAGCAGCGCGGACGCAGCAGTCCTTCTGCAGACTGCGCCGGGCGATTTCCTCCCTTGCCTGGGATGCAAAACTCATGATATGTTTATCCTTTCAACGGACAGAATCGCGGTGCTGGATGCCGGGCTTGTAGCCAAGCTTTTCGCAGTATTCCGCGATTTTCCGCGCAAATGTGATGGAGCGATGCTTGCCGCCGGTGCAGCCCACTGCGATGGTGAGCTGGCTTTTGCCTTCCTTGACGTAGAGCGGAAGCGCATATTCCAGAAACGATTCATAGCGCTTCAAAAGCTCCTGCGCCTCCGGGTGGCTCATGACAAAATCGACGACTTCTTCATCAAGACCTGTTTTATGCTTCAGTTCCGGGACATAAAAAGGGTTGGGCAGACAGCGGACATCCAAAACAAGATCCGCCTCCGGTGGGATGCCGAACTTGAAGCCGAAGGACATGACTGTCAGACGCATGGCGCTCTTCGCGCCGCCGTTCTGGTTGAACAGGTCGCAGATGCGCTCTTTGTTCTGCGAGGTGGAGAGCAGGCCGGTATTGATGGTATAATCTGCCCGGTCTTTGAGGGGCTGCAGGATCCCGCGCTCCCTGCGGAAGGCTTCCCGGGTGGAAAGACCGTCGGAAATGCTCATCGGATGGCGGCGGCGCGTCTCACTGTAGCGGCGCATCAGCACATCGTCCGGGGCATCAAGGAACAAGATCTCATATTCTATCCCCTGCGCGTCCAACTGAGAAAGAGCTTCTTCGATTTCTTCCGGCGTGCGGCAGCCGCGGATGTCCATACAGAGAGCCACCCGCTTGAGCTGGTTGTCACCCGCTTTCGAAAACGCCGTGATGCTGGGCAGCAGTGCCGCCGGGATGTTATCAATGCAGAAAAAGCCGATGTCTTCCAGTGCATTCATGGCGACAGATTTGCCTGCACCGGAAAGGCCGCTGACGATGAGAAGATTCATTTTGCACGCCTCTTTCTTTTATGCTTCCACCACACGAATTTCTTTTTCGAGGTCATAGCCGGTCTTTTCTTTCACGATGGCACGCACCTCATCGCACAGAGCCAGCACATCTGCACAGGTCGCTCCACCCAGATTGACCACAAAGCCGCAGTGCTTGTCACTGACGGCTGCGCCGCCATGGCGGTAGCCCCGCAGACCGCACTGGTCGATGAGGGCCGCGGCGAAAGCCCCTGCCGGCCGCTTAAAGGTACTGCCAGCGCTGGGTTTGTCCAACGGCTGTTTGTCGATCCGTTTTTGCATCAATTCGTCCATCCTGGCCTTGATGGATGCAGCGTCTCCTTTTTTCAGGCGGAACGTTGCGCTCAGAATGCAGCCGCCGTTCTCCTCAAAAATGCTATGCCGGTACGATAAATCCAACTCAGCGGCTGGCACTTCGACGATATTTCCGTCCGCAGCCAAATACTCCACGGACGTCAGGACATCTTTCATCTCGCCGCCGTAAGCGCCTGCATTCATATAGATCGCACCGCCCACCGTGCCGGGAATGCCGTAGGCAAACTCTAAACCGGTGCAGCTGTGGTTCAGTGCAAAATTGCAAAGAGTCGAAAGCTTCATCCCGGCCCCGACCGTCACGTTGCAATAAACTACACCGGACTCTTCGCCGGGAATGTTCTCTTTCATCCCAATGCCGGTTTTCATGGCCGTCAGATCCAGAACAGCCCCCCGGAAGCCTGCATCCTCAAACAGAATGTTGCTGCCGTTACCCAGCAGATAATAGCGAGCTCCCTGCTCCTTGCAAAAAGCCACCGCCCTGCACAGCTGGATTTCGTCGCATGGTTTTATAAATATGTCTGCCGGACCACCGATACGGAACGTACAGTGGTCGGCCAACAGCTCGTTTCGGGTACAAGCAATGCCCGCCGCATCCAGTGCGGCGCACAAAGGTTCAAACATAGTGCTCCTCCATGGGAAAATCGTTAATCCAGCGTTTCGTCCAGACCCAGACGGATCAGCAGCTCCTTGGCGGCATTGTAGCCCATCTTCTTCTGGCGGTTGTTGATGGCTGCCGTTTCCAGCACGACAGCCATATTACGGCCAGGCGAAACCGGAATGCTGGTACTGGGAATGCTCACACCCAGAATATCACAATACTCGCTTTCGAGGCCGGTACGCTGGTAGTTCTTGGTGGGGTCCCAGGGCTCCAGCTGCACCACAAGGTCGAGGCTCTCGCTCACTTTAACAGCACCCACACCGAAAATACGGGCCACATTGACAATGCCAATGCCGCGCAGCTCAATAAAGTGGCGAATGTTTTCCGGTGCCGTGCCCATGATCTGGCGGTTGGAAACTTTGCGCAGTTCCACGGCGTCATCCGCTACGAGACGATGGCCGCGCTTGACCAGCTCAATGGCCAGCTCGCTCTTTCCAATGCCGCTATCACCCAGAATGAGAATGCCTTCGCCGTACACTTCCACCAGCACACCGTGGCGGGTGATGCGGGGGGCAAGTTCCAGATTCAGCACACTGATGAGGCTGCCCATCAATGTGCAGGTCGTCTCATTGGAGCGCAGCAGCGCCACACCGTGTTTTTTTGCCAGTTCCAGCATCTCGGGAAACGGCTCCAGTTCTTCACTGCGGCCCACGATAACAGCAGGCGGCTGCTGCCGGAACAGCTGATCCAGACGCTCCCGACGCTTTTCCTCCGGGAGGCCCGCCAGGAAGTTCATCTCCGCCAAGCCCATGATCTGCAGACGCAGCTTATCAAAATAATCATAGTAACCCGCCAGGAACAGGCCCGGACGGTTGACCTCTGCAATTTCAACACTGATGTTTTCCAGATCCTGCGGCGTGTAAACCACGTCCATACTGACTTTCTCCGTCAGCTTTTTGAGCGAAACGGTGAAGTTCCCCATCGTTTTTCCTCCTGTAGGCTCTTTTCATCTGATGCACTGGTTCAAAATGGGGGCATCGCACCCCATCTTGTTTGTCAAAAACAACATTGGTGCATCTAAAAGCGAAACAATCCATCTGTTCAATAAGTGGAAGGCATAATAAAGCATAATATCGTATGCTTACGAGAGTTCTAGTACACTCTATTATAGCAAACCAGCATAAAAAATAAAAGACCCCTGACAACCTTTCTAAGTGCGGATCCCATCGCTGGCCCGTAAGCGCGGGTAGATCTTAGAGTTACAACATCCAATTTTCTTCTGCTTCCCGCTCCATCAAAAATCCCGAGAATCTTTTCCTGAATTGCTTCATTTGCTTGCATCCGCTGCCGATTTCTTTATAATAAAGGTAGGCACCTCACGGATGTGTTGTATCCTTTACATGAGTTTTACATTTGGCTGATTTCCGATTTTACATTTCATCTTTATACTCATAGTGTAGGAAAATAACACGTCAAATCAAAGTGAGGAAACCCGAAATGACTATTTTCAATGTCTTTTCCTTGTTCGGCGGCCTGGCCCTGTTCTTGTTCGGCATGGACATTATGGGCAAGGCGCTGGAGAAGCAGGCTGGCGGCCAGCTGCAGAAGATCCTGAGCAAGCTGACCGATAATCCCGTCAAGGGATTTTTCCTGGGCCTGTGCGTAACCGCGATCATTCAGTCTTCCAGTGCCACCACCGTTATGGTGGTCGGCTTTGTCAACAGCGGCATCATGGAGCTGCACCAGGCCATTGGCGTGATCATGGGCAGCAACGTGGGCACCACTGTTACCAGCTGGATTTTAAGCCTTTCCGGCCTGCAGGGCGACAGCCTGCTCATCCAGATGCTCAAACCCACTTCGTTCAGTCCGGTGCTGGCATTTATCGGCATCCTGCTGTATATGGGCAAAAACGAAAAGCGCAAGGGCATTGGCACCATCATGATCGGCTTTGCCATCCTGATGACCGGCATGACTACGATGTCCAACGCGGTGGCTCCCCTGCAGGACGAAGCCTGGTTCACCAACCTCTTTGTCCGCTTCTCCAACCCCATTCTGGGCGTGCTGGTGGGTGCCATTGTTACCGGTGTCATCCAGTCCTCCAGTGCCAGTGTCGGCATCCTGCAGGCCTTGAGCGCCACGGGCGTTATCACTTACGGCAGTGCCATCCCCATCATCATGGGCCAGAATATTGGTACTTGCGTCACTGCACTGCTCTCCTCGGTGGGTGCCAACAAGAATGCCCGCCGGGCTGCTATGGTCCATCTGTACTTCAACATCATCGGCGTCATGCTGTTCCTGATCATTTTCTATGGTTTGAACAGCGTGCTGCACTTCACCTTTGTCAATGACACCATCGCGGCCTGGGGCATTGCCGTGGTCCACTCCACGTTCAACATTGCTGCCACTGTGGTTCTGCTCCCCTTTGCAGGTCTGCTTGAAAAGCTGGCCTTCCTGACCATCCCGGACGACACTCAGAAAGAGAGCTTTGCCTTGCTGGATGAGCGTCTGCTCAATACGCCTGCCATGGCTGTGGAGCGTGCCCGTGCCGCAACCGCCGAGATGGCTGAGCTTGCCCGCGTGGGTGTGTTCCAGGCCATGAGCCTGACGCACAAATGGGACGACACTCTGGCCGAAAAGGTCAAAGAGGAAGAAAGCAAAGTTGATAAGTATGAGGACGCCCTCGGCACTTATCTGGTCAAGCTTTCCGGCCGGGAGCTGAACCACGCTGACAGCCAGAGCGTCAACACCCTGCTCCACACCATCAGCGATTTTGAGCGCATCAGCGACCATTCGGTCAACCTGCTCAAATCTGCCGATGAGATGCACACCAAGAACGTACAGTTCTCCCAGGATGCCCGGGAAGAGCTGCAGGTGCTGGAAGACGCTGTGCAGGACACGCTGAACCGCACCACGGAAGCTTTCCGCAAGGGCGACCTGCATCTGGCCAGTAAGGTCGAGCCGTTGGAGCAGGTGGTGGATGAGCCTGTCTCTTATACACATCTCCGAGCCCACGAGACCGGAG
>OWIP01000567.1_pt1 | contig 27322 bp, 36 predicted proteins | sample 1732581 | NCBI WGS metagenome assembly OWIP01 (sample SAMN05065731, study PRJEB22554) | human gut metagenome | biome: ENVO:2100002; feature: ENVO:00000062; material: ENVO:00002003 | host: Homo sapiens | place: USA
CGTTGTTCCTGTTCAGCGTGCCATCGGTGTTGACGTTGCGGGCGTTGTTGGCCGACCCGGCACGAAAAAACAAGGCATACCCCACGGGGCTGCTGTTAGGTCTATGTGACCAGCTTGGCAGCCCTTTCTCTATCTTTTTTGTACCATGCGGCGGTCTGGTTCTTGACCCCGGCCGCCAGTCTTGACCAGAAGGCGAAGGCGTCATCAGTCACGCCCGGGAGGTTCTCATGAGCGAACTCGATGTTGTCGATCAGCTTGCGGCAGTTACGCAGAGCTGACCGCTGTGCCCTGAAGCGCAGCTCCCGCTCCTCCGGGTCGGTCAGGAGGTGGTCGTTGGCCTCCATCAGGTCAGCCACCAGATCGGCGGCCTCGTCGAACATTTTGTCGGCGAGCAGCCTGTCCTTTTTCGGGAAGATGTTGGTGTTTCTGACCTTCTTGTATGTGTGCTTTCGCAGCTCCTTGGCGTCGGTGATGACCTGCATCTCTGGCAGTTTCTCACGGCCGAAGGGCGGGCGGCCTACACTGGCCCGCTCGTATTGCCGCGAGTGTCCGTTGCTTGCCGTAGTACCTCACCTCCTTGCCTTTGATGATGATCTTGGCCCCGGTTCCATCGTAGGCGGTGCCCTGTATGACGATCTCGTCGTTGTCCTCCCTGTTGCAGCAGGAGCATGGCAGCGCCAGCTCGACAAACAGGTGGGCGATGATGCAGGACGCCTCGCTCAGCGGGATCGGGGTGTAGTCATAGCCGCCGCGCATCAGCACTCGAGCCTCGCGTAGCTCTCATTCCAGATACCGGTCGTCACTGTGACGCCCTCAAGGGTCTCGAAGGTGATCTGGAAGGGGTTGGCGGTGATGTCTACAAAAATCGCGTCCCATAGGGCGTCGACCTTGACCTTGAGAACTGCGTTAGCCGTGTCGACGTATTCCTTCGTCGTGAGATCTTTGGGATCCTCGACGGCTCCGTAGTGTTTCATGGCCCGGCCCTCCTTACAGCGCGACGCTGGTGATGATTACGAGGACAGGGTTGGTAGGAGCTGCCGAGAAGGTCACGGTCACTTTGCTGTTGGCCGAGGCCGTTGCGTTGTCGAAGCTCAGGTCGCCCATGATCTGCTCCTTGGTGACGCTGTCGATCAGCACGACGCTGACGATGTAGCCGCTGACCGTGTAGGTTGCGGTTGCTGCCGCTGTCATGGTCTGTACGGTCTTGGTGACGGCCTTCGGGATAGTCGGCTTGTTCTGGATGTAGGCGTCGCTGTTAGTGTCCTCTACATTCCAGTCGGCCTGCACGTTCTTCTCAGCATCGGCCGGCGCGTGGCTGGCCTGACTGTGCTCGTATGCCACCTTGCCGCGGTCGCCACGGTATGCAGTGTTCTCGGTCTCGCCGAGGGCGAGATCGTTGCCGATCGGTGCGTAGACGGTGCCGCTCCAGCGGTAGGTCTGTGCCTCGTATTGGCCGTCCGTCAGGATGATGTAGACCTTGCCAGACTCAGGCGTCAGGGCTGTGCCGCCGTCGCTTGCAGACAGCCAGCCAGAGGAGAAGGCCGTGGCCCCGCTCACGATGTAGGCGTCGATGACGTCGTCCACATAGCTCGGGAGCTGATCGGCAGGAACATGGCCGGAGCTGTCCAACTCTGCCACGCCGCCGGCTGCTCCCTTCTGGCTGGCGGGGATTGCGTCCACGTCAGACGCCTGCGAAGGGATCGCGGGCTTGTTCTTGATGAAGGCGTCGCTCGTCGAGTCGGTCACGTTCCAGTCGCTCTGGACGTTGGCCTCAGCGTCGGCCGGCGCGTGGCTGGCCTGACTGTGCTCGTATGCGGCGTCGTAGTTGGCCTTCAGGGCGGCTGTCAGGTTATTGTCGGTCTGCTTATCGGCCGAGAGCGTGCCGTCCGCGGTCACGCTGAGGCGGTCGCCCACCTTGATGCCGCCGAGGGCGATCTTGGTAGCAGCGGGCAGCTCGTAGCCCTTGCCGACGGGTTTCCACTGTGCTCCGTCGTACTGATAGAGCAGCGAGTCGGAGCTGTTGTAGTAGATCTGGCCGAGCTTGGGATTGGCCGGAGCCGTTACGAGAGGCTGGATGATCGCGTTCTGGATCTCGTTCTGGCTGAGGTCGAGGTTGGTCAAAAACTTCATGCTTTACCTCCTAATTGCAGTATGCAGTCCCGGAAAAGGCAGCGCAGAACGTCAGACGCACGGTGTTGTCGTTGAGGTATTCGATCTCTCCGATGACGGCCGTGCCGGCGCTGTCCACGACCGTCACAGACGGCCGCTTTCCGAGCCCGTGGTTGATTGTCCAGACCTTCGCAGCCTGCGCCTGCTTGTGCGTGTAGTGCCGGTCTGAAGTGATGCCGAGCTCCTCGGCTGTCAGGTCTCCAGAGAGCTCGATGCCGTTGATCTTCGGCTTGTTGCGCAGGGTTTGGTAGTTGGAGGCGGTGCCGCCGCCGGTCTCCTTCATGGATGCCGTCATGCCGGCGGGCGCCTCGCTCATGGTGGCCGAAAAAGCCTCCGCGCTGCCGGAGAACTTAGCCTTAAAGTCGACGCTCACGGTCAGATCTGCCCGTCCTTCAGGATCCGGCTGACCGGAGCCGTCATGATGTTGCTGGCGAAGGCTCTCCCGTCTGCCGTCTTGCCGCGGATCTGCACCTCCACGGTCTGATCTGTTTCGGGATCCAGCGAGCCGAGCAGCAGCGTGTCGGCCTGCGTGAGGGTGATGCTGATGACCTGACCATCAACGTCCATGCCTTCGTCCTCGAGACGCTTGGTGATCTCGACTTCCTGCGGCTGGCCGTAGGTGCTCCGCTTCTGGACGCAGAAAGTCACCCACAGAGTCACGAACTCGCTGGCGTCGATGTCGCAGTTGATGGTGATGGTCGGTGTGGTGCCTCTATACATTCGCAGCCTCCTTTCGTGTGATTTCTGTCGGCTACCTTAGCACTCGAGCCGCTGGAGGGTAGCGTTCCAGATGCCGGAGCTCAGGGTGATGCCAGACAGATCCACAAATGTGATCTGGAAGGGGTTGCTCGTGATTTCGCTGAAAACGGCGTCCCACAGGGTTTGGATCTTGCTGGTGTTCTGCGTCACGGCCTTGTTGAGGTCGATCGTGGCCTGCTTAGCTTCGTTGGCCGTCTTTACGGCCTGCCGGGCGATCTCGATGGCCTCGTTGGCGATGGCCTGCGCTGCGAGGGCGATGGCCTTGTAGGTCTCGTAGTCCTCTTTGGTGGCGTAGGCGTCGGCCGGGATGTAGGCGGTGACGTTGGTGGCTGTGCCGATCGCGGTGACGATGTCGATGGTTTTCTCGACGATGGTGGCGCCGCCGGTGGGCGGGATCCACTCAGCGAGGTCGCCGCAGTTGCCGTAGCAGTACAACACCTCGCCGACGGCCGGGTCGGGATCCTCTGCATAGAGGCCGAGCTCCCGGTAGAAAAAGCCGTCGCTCGTCTGGTCATTGGTAAAGATGCCGCCGACCGCCACAGTGCCGTCGGTGTTGACCTTCAGCTTGGTGATGTCAATGACCGCCTTCGGGCTGACCACGCCGGTGAGGGAGCGGGGCGTCTGACCCTCCTCGAGGTAGCCGTCTCCGAGGACGATCTTGGTGTAGGTAATTTTCTGGCCGGCTGCGCCCTTTGCGAGGACGATCAGGCCGGCCGCCGTGATGTCATTGTTGATAAATGCAGCCATGCGCTTCTCCTTTCTGCGTTATTCTGCAAATAGCTCGCCGGCGCCGATGGTCACGGTCTCCCGGTTGTTATCGTGGACAACCGCTCCTGTGTAGAGGTAGATCTCGTCGCAGCCTATAACATGTTCCTCGTGTGAGTGCTCCCGGACGGCCATGCCAGAGAAAAGAAACATTTCGCCGGTAAGACAGATCAGGATCGCGTCGAGCCACGAACTGCGGCGCTTTACGACGCCGAGCAGTTTCAGAAAAAGCTCGAGGTTATTGTTGACGAGCTCAGGGTTGTCGCTCAGGATCTTGAAGTGAAAAGGGCGGCCTCCGTATTCATCCCACTCACGTACCTCGCCGGATCCGAAGTAGTCAGTTACGATCTGCTGCACGGCGTAGCTGGTGCCGAGCTTGGAGTAGACGAGGTCGCTGTTGCGGATGACGGCCCGCTTGGCCTCGATCGGGGCCGTGCTGTCATACCACTGGATGTTCAGTTCCCACGCCATCTCGTCGAGAGTCTGCTCATCGAGCTGGTCGATCTGGTTCCACCTGCTCATGAGCTTGATCCTCGCAGCCAGAGCCCGAGCGACCTCGTCAGTGCCTTCGGCGAGTCCCTTGACGCTGCCATCGTCCCTCATCCATGCTGGCAGCAGTTTCAGGATCTCGGTTTCTTGCAGTTTCATCAGACCACCCCCGTGACGCTCTTGTGGCTGACCATCAGCCTGCCGCTGAAGGCCGCGACCTCGGTGTCGGCGACTGCGGTGTGCTCAGGTTTGACCACGTCGACGCGGATCGCGCCCTCAAGCCCTTCGGCCCACCTCGGGGAGAGGATCAGGCTTCTGAGCTTGTCGGGGTTGATGTCACGGCCGAGCGCTGTGGTCTGCCATTCGTTGTAGCGGGCGATCGCGCCGTCGGATCCCTCCACATTTGCCACGACCTCGGCCTCGGTGTCCGGCGTGGTGTAGTAGGTGATCTCGATGTCGTAGGGTACAGTAGCTGGAGCCACGGCCCGCACCTTGTCGGTCATGGGGCGCGTGTCCTTTGCGTTGACCGCCTCCAGCACCTTGCTCAGCATGGAGCTGTCCGGCGTCTTGCCGCCATCCAGCAGTGGCACGATCTTCACGCAGCCCTCGAGGGTTTGTGTGATCTCGATGTCGATGCTCTCGGCGTCGGCGAGACTGCCTTTAACTTCGATGGTGAGCAGGTCGTCCGTGTAGTCGATCACGTAGTCGACGTCCTTCACAGCCGCGGCGCTTTCGCCGTGGGCCCTGACGATCAGGGTGTCGGTCAGCAGCGTGGCGCCGCCCTTGAAGGCGTGGCCGTTGTAGACAGACAGCGTCCTGCTGATGGTCTCGGTCTCGCTGACCGCCTTAACGTCGATGATGGAGCTGTCGGCCGTCATGGCCCAGTAGATATAGGCCAGCTCAGGGCCAGCCGTGGATCTCTTAGCCGGGGCCAGTCTGATCCGCTCGCGCAGCCGATTGTCGCCAGCCTCGGTGTAGGGCTCGCCGTCGTCTCCTCCTGCGGTCTCGGTCAGGTTGGTCACGCTCTCGATGTACGGGATCAGGTCGACCAGCGTCGTGATCGTGCCGGCTGCGTAGCCGTTGAACTTGACGCCGTTGCCGACTGCCGACGTGGGAATCTCCACGGAGTAAGTGCCAGCCTGAAGGACTGCGATCTCGTCGGTGGCGAAGTAGTTTTCGCCGTCGGGCGTGACCTTTGTCCACTTCGGGATGATGATGTTGGTCTCTCTCGGAGTGCTCAGCGAGAAGCGCATGACAGTCTTGGCCGTGTCTCCCTCGAGTCGCTTGACGCCGAGCCGCTCGCCGATGGCGTCCAGCACCTCGCCGCGTGCATAGCGGAGAAGGGTCTGCCGGCCGACGTCGTCGAGCTTGTTGTAGAGCGCGACGAACACAGCCACGAGAGCCTCCCCGTAGATCCTGCGCTCGTCGCCGGGGTACAGTGGCTCACCCGCGCCCTTTTCCAGAGCAGTGATGAGCTCGGTGTAGATGGTGCTTGAGTCGATGGTGGTGAGGTGGATGTCCTCGCCGTAGGTGTTGGTCTCGTCGCTCATGGTGTCCACCTCCTTCATGTGTTGGTGTTGTCGATACTGGCGTTGATCTCGAAGCCGCCCATCTCAGCGGCCAGAGCTATCAGCTCGACGTCGGTGAGCTTTACGCGGGGCTCGTAGGTTTCCACTACGAACTCCACCTCGGCAGCCAGCTCAGGGGCCGCCGTTTCGCTCGGTTGGTCGATCAGCGAGCGGTCGATCCCTTTGATGCGCTCATAGGGCACCTCACCGCGGGTCGTCTTGAGAAGGTTCTGTACGCACGTCTGTGGCGTGCCGTTACCGCTTGCTTTCATGGGATCACCTCGCTTTACTTGGTCAGTTGTGTGTTGTTGGGTTTCCTCGCAGCCTTGTCGCTGCTGGACGCCCCGATCGAGGCAGCGGAGGAGCTGATGCCGAGTTCCTTGTAGGTTGCCACCCCTGCGGCCTTTTTGGTGCCGGACGAGCTGCTCGAGGAGCTGGTCGCCTTCTTGCTACTTGCTTCCTCAGCGTATTCCGTCAGGGTGATGGAGATCTTGCCCTTCAGGATCCTGCCGAAGTCGTCGATCGTGGTGTCACTCAGCTTCACGGCCGTGAGCTGGAGCTTGGGCGGGCCGAAGCGTCGGCCCGCCAGATAGAACGGGGCATAGTTGCCGACGAGCTCAGTCCATGACTCATACTCGCCGCGGACGTCGGCGCCGGCTACCATAGCGACGTCGAAGTCGAAGGAGAGACTCTGAAGTTTCAGAGCCTTGGTCTTGGTAGCCGGGGATCCGGCCTTATCGTCGCTGTTCTCGGTGTCCAGCTCGACGCCGGCCGAGATGCCGTTTAGGGCTGCGATCTTTCGGCTGGAGACTTCCCACGTCTTACCGCCCCATTTCGCCATGATGGCCATGTGCGTCTCGCCTCCTTAATGCGGGCCGCTGGTCTCCCCGTGGACGCCGGCGTGCTTGTGGGTCTTGAGGCTGATGCCGGAGGCAGTGACGTCGCCGTCAGGCACGGTCACGTCGCCCTTTTCGACCTTTACGCTGCCGGGCACGGTGCCGTCCCATTCCCCATCCATGCGGGAGAGGATGATGCCGGTGCCGTCCTCGAACATGGCATAGGCGACCTCGTCGCCGGGCTTCAGGTTTCCCATCTTACCCCGCAGCCACCACGGGATCGTGAGCGGCCGCGTGACCATGCCGTCAGCGGTGCAGGGGAGCACTCTAGCCGTGGTCTTGTCGCCGTTGCGGTCAGCAGCTCCCTCCACTGTGGAGATCTTGCCCTTTTGGATCATTTGATTGTTGCTGTTCATTAGTAGCCCTCCAGTGGTCTGCGGAGGTACAGTTTGCTCCGGGTCTTGACGTAGTCGTGACGGATCCGGTTGATAAAGGCCGCGCCGTCCCACGACTTCACGCCCTCGGTCGCCAGAGTGACCACGGAGCCCGCTGCGTAGTTACGCAGCAGAGAGCCCGTCCAGAGGACGCCGACCGTCGCCGCTTTGTTGGCGTCCCGCAGGAGCCCGCGGGCGAAGCGGTCGGCCTCTGACTGGTCGCTCATTCGGATCGGGATGACCTTGTGGAGCACTTTGTCGCCGCCAGCCGGCGCCGAGAAGGCGCCGGTCAGTCCTCCGTTGACTACTTCGGCCGAGCCGTAGGCGTTGGTGCCTTCGTCCCGGTACTGGAAGTCGCTGGCGGGTGTGATGGTGATGGTGTCACTTGGCGTCTGGCTTTCCATGTATGCCTCGTCGTAGACCACCAGATTGCCATCGTAGACCAGAAACGCCGCACCCTCGAGAGTGCAACGCTGCTGGAAGAAGGCAAAGTCGGGGAGGTTATTCTGCTCGACGTAGTCATAGGTCTGGTCAGTGATGCCGTAGGTCTGGAGCGTCAGGCCGTGCCGGTCGGCGATCTCCTGTGCCAGTTGCAGGAACTTGACCTTCTCCCACGCCTTGCTCCGCTTGTCTTTCACGGATTGCGGCATAGAGTAGGCTCGCAGGGTCACGATGCCGGACTCGGGCACGACGCTCTCGACGAACATTTTGCCGGTTTTTGCCGCTCCGTCCTCGACGGCGATGGTGTCGCCCTTCTTGGGGTTCCATGTGTCCCACATTTGGCGGGTGTCGTTCAGTTTCAGCAGCAGCTCGTCGCTCTGCTTCTCGGCGTGCATATCGTGATAGCAGCGGTGGACGCTGATGTCGGGGTAAATGTCGACGCCTTGATATAAGACTTTCACATGGTTCACCTCCTCCACGGTGGCAGCGTATCGGGTGTGGTTACGGTCTCGACGATCGGGATCCGCACCAGCTCGCCGCCCTCGAAGATCAGGACGTCGCAGAGGTCGGGGTTGGCGGCGATGATGGTGCTCGCCGTGCGTTCCTCGTCATAGGCAGCCAGCGCGATGCTGTCAAAGGTGTCGCCGCCCTGTGCGATGTACTCAATAAAGCCGACTGTCTGCTGTGACATAGGCGCCGCCCTCCCTTCTGCTTAGTGCTTCGAGAACGAAGTCAATGAACTCAGGCTCCAGCTCGCGCAGCTTGCGGATTAGAGCGTCCTCGTCGGTGTCTCCTTCGATCTTGATCTGCGGGGAGAAGGAGAGCCCGCTCAGGTCATAGACCACGGACGTGCTCGAGCCTCCGCTCAGCAGCTCGTAGTCGCTCTCGTTAGACGCGCCGAGCATTTGCCCGGCCTTGGCCCAGTATTCGAGATTTTCACTGCGGTATGCAGGGTTAAAGCTGATAACAGCCTCAGTAGGGTATCGCGGATCCTCGCCTGCGATAGACGGGCCGCTCGTGAAGCCACCAGTCGCGTAGCCGGAGACGCCCCCGCCACCCCCGCCGCCGAACAGGCCGGCGATCTTACTGATGACGCCGGAGCCGAAGCTCACGATCTTGGCGATGACGTCGGCGATCGTCCCCAGTACGGAGGCGATTGGCTGAAGCAGGGCCAGCAGCGGGCTCAGGATCGGCATGACGAGGTTGAGCAGGGACACGAGAGGCGGCAGCAGTGCTTGGACGATCTGCATCAGAGGCGGCAGAAGCGGCATGATGACGGCGTTGACGATCTGAAGCGCGACCTCCAGCAGCGGGGTGATGACTGGCAGCAGTGCGGAAATGATCTGCACAAGTACCGGCAGCACAGCGCTCACGATCTGCGTTATCACGGGGAGGATCGTGCTCAGAAGGCTGGCGATCGGCGGCAAAATTGCCCCGACGATCTGCATCAGCGGCGGGAGTAGAGTCTGCACCAAACTGAGCAGTGGCGGGAGCAGGGTGCTCATGAGCTGCGTCAGGATCGGTAGCAGATCGGCCGCAAGCTGAGAGATCAGCGGCAGCACGTCCTCGAGAGCGTCAGCCGCTCCCATGAGGAACTCCTCGACAAAAGGCGCCGCAGCTTCGACCGCGTCGCTGATGACCGGGACGATCTGCTCCATGAGCTTTTGCAGCACAGGCATGAACTTGTTGAGGCCGTCGAACACAGTGTTTGCCATCGGCTTCAGGGCGACCTCGAGGCCCTGCTTCATGATCTGGAGGCGCTCAGCGAAGTCGTAGGTGTCCTCGGCCGCGCCGGCAATGGTTTCGCCGTTCTCCAGCAGGCTTTCCGTCAGATCTTCGACGGAGAGAGTGCCGTCTCTGATCGCCGCGGCCATTGTGGATCCGGCCTTGGTGCCGAAGATCTCCGACGCGATGCTTGCGGCCTCTGCGGCCGTGCCTGCGTTCTTGATCTGCTCGTAGTACATAGCCAGCCCATCGCTCGCGCTGATGCCTTCCTTCGCCAGTGTGCCGACACTCTTTTTCATGGCGCCGAGGACTTCCTCAACGTTGACGCCGGCCTTGTCGAGCTGGCCCATGAGCGCGGACGCTGTCTCGAAGGAATAGCCCATTTCCTGAAGCTGCGGGCCGAACTTCTGCATATCGCTCATAAGGTCAGTGAAGCCCATGCCGGTGCTTTGGCTGACCTTGAAAATGTAGTCCATCGCGCCGCCCATGTTTTCGGCGTCGATGTTCCACTGCTGAAAAGCTTGGCTCGACTCCTCGATTACGCCGCCGAGGTCGTCCCCCAGCATATCGCTCACTTGGAGTGCCTGCTTGGAGATCTCCTGAAGCTGCGGGCCGGTCAGGCCGAGCCGGGTGTTGTAGTCCGCGATGGCTTTGCTGGCGTCCTCCATAGTGGTCGGCACACTCTTGTAGACCTCGTCGAAGTCATCGAGCAGCCCATCCAGAGCGTCGCCAGTCGCGCCAGTGCCGATGCGGATGGCGTCTGTTGCTTCGTCGAACTGGCTGCCGAGATCCTTCAGGTACTTGCCAGCATCCACCACGGCCTTGCCGGTGGCGACCGCGATGCCGCCGACGGCGGCACCCACGGCGAGAGCTTTCACGTTCAGGCCGCTGATTTTTTTCTGCGCGGACTCGATCGCCTTCCCGAGCGAGGGGTCGATGCTGCCGGCCAGATTGACAACCGCCTGAAGTTCTTTCCCTTTTCCTGCCATGTGTGTCACCTCCTTCTGATGTGCGGCTTTTTAATGGTTGGCGCTGTGTGGCGCTTCGCCTGTTGCTTGGCTTCTTCCACGGCCTCGCCGTATTCCGTCAGGAAGTCGGTCAGCCTTCGCTCTCCGATGTCTCGGACTGAGGTGTGGAAGGCTCGGGCGTAGTCTCGGACTGCTCGCCGGAGCTGTTTTGGCTGGAGGGTTCCTCCGACCTCCCGGAAATAAAATCCCGGCCGATCCTCATGACCTGCATGACGTCGTAGCCGTGGATGCGCTCGAGGTCGCTCATGTCGATCTCGGGGTTGACGGCGATGATCGCCTCGAAGCCGAGGTAGAGGTGTAGGCCGTAGTCCAGCTCGGCCGCGCCGGCCGCGTTGCCGGTCTTAGATCCGCTGGCGGTCAGCTTGCGGGCGTCGGCCTCCGCGAACATTTGCGCGGTGATTTCATTCGCGTCATAGGTCAGCTCTGTGCGCTTCTTGTTGTTGATGGTCAGCGGGTTGCTGAGTGTAATCTTGTTCTTCATGGGGTACTCCTTTCCGAAAATAAGAGCCGCCCCAGAGAGGGGCGGCCCTGTCTGTTACAGCAGGCTGCGGATCTGCTTATAGTAGTCCTTGCCGCCGACGCGGAGGATCTGATTGAGCTGGTCGATCAGCCAGTATTCCGTCCCGTCGACGAAAAGCTGGTAACGGCTGACCGCGTAGCCCAGCTCATTCTCGCTCTGGCTGCCGGGATCCACGGACAGGCCGGGAATCGTCTTGGTCACGACACGGAGGAACGCCTTGCAGCCGACGGTCTTGGTGGAGCCGTCTGCCTTCTTGACGTCCTGCACCCAGCGGAACTCGAGCGTTCTGCTGTCGAGAGAGGCCATAGAACGCAGGCCCATGTCGGTGCCGACCTTGTTGACGGTCGCCTCCATAGCCTCGATCTGGCCGATGATCGGCAGCGTCATGGTGCCCATCGCCTTGAAGTCAGCAGTCAGGAGATTGATGGCCGGCAGCGTGATGGTCACATCTTTGGCGACCAGTTTGCCGGCGTCGTACACAGTATCAGCCAGTACGGGGCCGTTGAGGTCGATCCATGCCATTACTCCTCACCTCCTTCGTAGTAGACAGAGAAGCCGGCGTCGGTGTATGCGACGTAGACGCTGGCACTCTTGAGCGGAGGCGTCGGGGTGACGTTGATGTCCCACCTGAAGTCGCCGTTCATGATGTCGGTGGTGCTGTTCTCGCTCTCGAGGAACAGGATCTTCGGCTCGCCGATCAGGGCGCCCATGCTGACGTAGCCGTCGAGTTTCTCCTGCTCGCGGTTGATGATCTGATCCTTCAGTGCTCTGGTCATGGGCTCGTCGATCTTCGGGCTCCATTCGCGCTGGAAACTGTTGGTGATGTGCATGAGCATACGCATGGAGACGTCGAAAATGGCGCGGGGGTCGACTTCGGCGCCGTAGGTATATGCAGCGGTGTGGTCGCCCCACAGCACCCACTCACCAGCCCACGCTACGACGGTGCTAATGCCGTTCTGCGTGAGCTCCTTTCCGGCCTGCTGGTCGAAGCCGCGGTTTGTCGCGTTCTCTCCGAAATACTGCTTGATGACCGGCACGGCCTTGTTGCCGCAAGTCTCCATCGGTACGCTGTTGTGGCTGAAGTCGGCCCTCATGAACTCGACCGCCGCCAGCGTGCTCAGGTGGTAGACGTTGCCGAGATTGTCGAGGCCCTGCGGCCAGAACACTTTCGACCGCTCGCCGGTGAAGGCGTTGTTCTTCTTCCACGCGATCGCCTTCTCGATGGTGTCAACCGCCGCCGCAGTGCTATCCACCAGAGGAAGATCAGCGACGACGAAGGCGTCCCAGTGGCCGTTGATCTTCTGGCAGGCGGTGAGCATGGCGTTATAAACTGCGGGACTATGGCTCCATCCGGGGGCCGCGATCAGATTGCAGACTGCAAACTGTTCAGGGTAGAGCAGCGCGATGGAGCTCAGGCCGCTGTACTCACCAGAAGCAGTTACGCCGCCGATGATGTCAGCATCCTCCACCAGAGAATCGTCGACCTCGTAGAAACTGGCCGTCAGGTTGCCAGTGAGCTGCGCATCCTCCATCAGACTGGTGATGATGACCGTGCCCTTGGTGAAGTTGTAGTCCACGGCGTAGTCCTCGCCTTCGACGTAGTTGCCGGCGTCGTCGCCGGCCTTGGCGACGGTCAGGGTGTCGAGGATGATGGTGGAGCTGGCGAACTCGGCGCGGCCGCCTGCAAAGCTCAGTGGTGCGGTCGTCTGCGTCTCCTTTCTGTGCTTGCCGGCAGCGGGATCCAGCACGTTGATGACGTAGATGGGGCCGATGTTGCCGATGGTGTTGTTGAAGTGCGCGTTCATGACTTCGCAGAGGGTGAAGGTGCCCCAGTCGGCCGCATACCCGAGCTTTTTCTGCGCTTCGATCAGGTTGCTGATCTTCACGGGCTCGTTGATGATGCCGGCCTTGTCAAAGCCGCGCACGAGGTTGACGGGCGCGGTGCCGATATAGATCGGCGTAGTGCCCGCCTGCACGGCGCTCTGTGCCACGGTCTCACCGATGTGGCCGTAGGCGCCGTAGAGGTACTCGTTTGCCATGTGCTTGTCCTCCTTTGCATAAAATTAGACAGCCGAGGACTCGGCTGCCTTAAAGCAGATGGTCATAGTTTTTGGCGTGCCGGGTGATGGTCTCCTCGACGGAGAACTCAGCCCATGCAAACCAGTAGGGATAAAAGTCAGGTACAGCGTCCTGCTCAGCGACGGGGCCGAAGGTGATGCCGAGCTCCTTGATGACGCGCAGGTCTCCGATGTGCTCGGCGTTTTCAATCAATCTGAGCGCCGTGTCCACGAAATTCCATGCGTCACGCCAGCCCTCGCCGTTCTTCTGAAAGAAGTCAGCTGCCTCGCTGTTATATTGCTGGATATAGGTGCCGCTGCCGTTGCCCTGCGGTAAATAGATGTCGGGCCCGTGGTAGCCGGGATCCCATGCAGAAAAGCAGAGCCGGATCTTGATGCCGCGGGTGTGTTCGATCAGGTCATCCTCCCCCTGAGCGAGCTGGACGCAGACCGAAGGGATCGGCGCCGCGATCTTTGGGGGCGTCCTGTCTTTGGACGGGACAAACAGGGAAAAGGCGGCCGGGTTCACCAGCTTGTATGGGTAGGAGGCGTCTGTGGCGTTGTCGTCGGGGAGCTTCAGCTTTACCAGAGGGCATACCTCAGTATTCAGCCAGCCCCGGACGGTCTCAATGCTATTAACGATGGACACGGTGCAGCACCTCCTACATGGTCACGGTCTGGCCGAGAGCCACAGTTGCGATCCCCATGTCCTCGCTCCAGTCGTTGACGATGTACTCGCGGCCGTCGACGTTCAAGCCCTCGCCCGCCGGGCGCCGGGCGGGCAGATCCTCGACCGCTGCATAAAGCAGCAGAGAGGACTCTGCCACGCTCAGCTCTTGCCCCCCTTGGCGTTCTCGCAGGGCGTTGTCGTCAAGTACAGCCGCGATGGTCTTGCCTTCGACCTTGTGTTCCTCCCCGAACTCAGAGAGATCGAGGAAAACGCGGCGCCGGTCGTTGGCGACCATCTCCTTGAAGTTGAAGGCCATCAGACAGGATCAGCAGCGCCGAACTGAGGGGGCTCCTCGTCGTCGGTGCCGTCGTCGTCGGTCTGGCCGGTCTTGGCCGCCTCGATGGCAGCGAGGACGTCGGCCTTCTTACGCATGGTAGAGGCGTCAACGCCGTAGGCTGCGGCGACGTCCTTCAGCTCGTCGAGCTTCATGTCCTCGTTGTACTCAGGCAGGCCGTCCACAGGGGGCTCGGTGCCACCCCCGGGCTGGCCGGGATCTTGCGGCGCATTGGCGCCGGCCGGGTCGGGCGTGTTGGGATCCTCGGTCTGAACAGGTGCTACATCGACGTACTTGGCGACGCCTTCCTTGACCAGACGGGCCTCCAGCTCGGGGTCGAACTGCTTGGGGCCATCCTGATTAGTGATGGGGACTACCTTGCGGCCGTTATAGTAGCCGAAGGTGCCCGCGATGATCTGGATCATGGTCTGCTCCTTTCTGCTGCACTTAGCCCTGAGTCAGGACGTCCGCAGCGATGAACGGGTTCTTGTTGTTGGGGATCAGCAGCGGGCGGCTGGAGATCGTCAGGCTGCGGGTGTTGCCCTCAGCGTTGGACAGATACTTCGGTACGCGGCGGCCGGCATAAGTGTGGAACTCGCCGTCAGACTGCTCCACCTGAGTGACGGCTCCGTACAGAGTGCGGCCGCAGGCGGGCGCGGTCAGGATGCACTTGCCGGAAGGGATGTAGAGCTGATCCTTGCCGGCGTCGTCGGTGTAGGTCTCGTCGTAAGAGATCACGCTGATGATGCGGCCGTTGACGTTCAGACGCGCCATGACAGCAGCGCCAGCAGGCAGCACCTCGGGCTCGACCATGCCGAGCTCGTAGCGCTTGTTGTCGAGCAGCTTCTGGATGACTTCGTTGTTGACGATGGTGTCAGCCACGTCAGGAGAGCAGATCAGGTCGGTCGCGCGGAGGCCCTTTCCGGTCAGCATACGAGCCATCACTCCGAGGTCGGCGAGGATCTTCGCGCCGGCGGCGTCCCACTTGGTCGTAGGCGTGTAGGTTGCGGGGTTGCTATCTTCGGAATAGAAGCGGATCTCCATCTCGTCGCCCGCGTCGACGTCGTCAGCGATGTGCTTCATGATGCAGCCGTTGGTCAGCATGGTCTCAGCAGCCATAGCTTCTTCACGGCGAGTGATAAACTCGCCCAGCTCGTCGGCGTCCTTCAGGATGAGAGTCTGCTGGCGCTGCTCAGGAGTAAGCTGCGTATAAAGGGCCTCACCGAAGCCGCGCTTTTTCAGATCGTCAGCGGAGAGGGGGCGCTTGGGAGCCACAAAAGGAGGAGTGTATCTCTCCATGTTGTAGCCGTTGCGCAGGATGGTCACGCCGCCCTTGCGGGGAGCGACGAAGGGCGCCAGCTTTTTGCTGCCGTCTCTGTACTCGACCAGCACGTCGTCAGTGTTGAAGATGTCACTCGCGTCGTTGGTCGGGAAGTAGCGGTCACGCAGGAAGGTCGTGGCAGGGGTGAGCTGCTGCACGGCCATGAGCAGCGTGTGGGTCTCATAAAAGTTAAAAGGCATTTTGTTGTCCTCCTTCGCTTAGTATTCGACCGCGTCGTCGAGCAGGATGCCGCCCTCACGGAGCGCCTGTTCGTCGGCTGCGGTCATGGTGTAGCTGGCCGTGACGATCAGCTTGTTGCGGGCAAAACGCCCGGTGCGGTAGGCCAGCGCAGTCACGTCGGCGCCTGTTCCGACCTGCACGTCATCGCAGAGGATGCAGTTGGCCGTCAGGACTTCGTTGGCGGTTGCGGTAGTACCGAGGATCACCATCTTGCCGTCGGCGGCGCTGCCGCTGGCAGAGAGGGCGAGGACGGTGCCGCGCTTCAGGGTCGCGGCTTCGGACGTCTGCTTGCGGATCTTCACGGTGAACACGTCGGCGACGGGCACGTTGCCAACGATCAGGCCGTCATATTCCACGGCGCCGATGTTTTCGTCGAGTCTCTTGCTCATTAGTTTTTACCTCCTTTGCTGGTCTTGGTGGAATTGTAGATGCCGACGATGGCGTCTACCTTGGCTTTGTCGTCGGTCTCACTGCCTTCCTCGCCGCCGTTAGGAGCAGCGCCGACGTCGCCAGCGCCAGAGTCAGCATTGTCGGCCGCGCTGTCCTTCAGGTGCTTGATCCCGAGGGCCGCCTGCTTTTTCATAGCCTGAAAAGCGAGCTGCTCAGCAGTGCAGGGGTTTTCGCCATATTTGGCGTCATGGACGAGCTGCGCGTCGCCCACGCTGGCCTCGATGCTCTCGATGGCCTGAAGGCGTTCACGCTCCTGCGTGATTGACTCCGTTCTTGCAGTTGCCGCGGCCTGCTGCTCGATCTGAGCCACGAGGTCGGGGTACTGCGCTCTCATTTCTTCGAGGGTCATGGATTTGTTTCCTCCTTCGTTTTTGATGGCCGGAGTCTCCGGCTTATTTCCAGCCGCAGCAGCGGCGTGGATGCTGTTGTTGACCGGGATTACCCCGGGGATGTGCCTAAAGTTACTGACATCGTGCCTGATACCGGCCACGAGGAGCACCTTTTTGTCTGCGCTCATGGCAGCAGACGGGCCCGCGTCGTCGAGCAGCGTGTTGGCGAAGCCGTTGTCGACCGCCTCCTGACCGACCATCCACGTCTCGCGGGTCATCATGCTGCGGAGCTGGTCGACCTCGATGCCAGTCTTGGCATGGTAAATCTCCGCGACGGCCCGCTCGCTGGCGTCGAAGTCCTTCTGGAGTTTCTTCAGGTCTTGCAGGTTGTAGTAGTCCCACAGGAGCCCGCTGACGCCGTGGATCATGACCATGCTGCCGGGGTAAACCTGTACCTCGTCGCCGGCGCACATGATGACGCTGGCCGCACTGGCAGCGATGCCCTCCACGACGACGATCTTGGTTCCGCTCAGGCCCTTGATCGCGTTGTGGATAGCGATGCCGGTGTAGAGGTCGCCGCCGCAGCTATTGATCTTGATGGTGATGTTGCTCTTGTCCTTCACGGCAGCCAGATCCTCGAGGAAGCCCTCGGGGGTGATGTAGAGGCCGGGCTCAGGCTCGCCCGTCCACCAGTCGATCGGCTGGCTGCTCATGACGTCGCCGTAGAGCAGGATCTCGCCCGTGTCGTCGCCAGTGCTGGCGATGTTCCAGAACTTCTGGAGCTTGCCGCCAGTAGGAGGCACAGGGGCAGGCCCCGCGATGCAGCGGGGCGGGTTATTTGCTTTCATGGTGTTCATCCTCCTTGAGTGCTTTGATGATTTCGTTCCGCAGCGCAGCCACCACGCCGGGCTCGGTTGCGCCTGATGCGCCGCCGGTGCCGGAGGAGCTGTCGCCCTGAAGGGGCGCGTTTGCTTCGGCGAGCTTGGCGTTTTCGCGTGCGAGCTGGTCGACGTTGGCGTCCCACTGGCCGCCGTTGAGCCGGATCGTGGCCTGTTCGCGGGTTGTGATGCCCTCGCCGATGGCGAGGATCTCGGCTGTGATCTCCTTGGTCGGGTCGAGCTGCCCCTGCGAGGGCCCGATCCACTCGGCGCCGAGATATGCCGCACGGATAGCGGGGTCAGAGAAAAAGCCCGGGGCGCTGATGCGTCCACGGGCCACGGCCTCGGCGAGCCAGATCTCGTAAACAGGGGCGCAGAAGTCATCGACAAACCACTTGCGCCTCATGCGAAAAGCCTTCCACGCCTCCATAAGGGCGGCGCGGCTGGCGCTGTACGAGCTGTTAAATGCCTTGAGCAGTAGGTCGGCGGGGATCTCGAGAGCCGCACCCACTTGCTGGCAGATCGCCGTCAGAAAAGCGCCGAAGCCGTTGGCCGGCCGTTTAGGATCGGCAAAAGTGACATCTTCGCCCGGCTCCATGATGTTGATCTGCCCGGGGCCCATCTCGTATTCGTTGGGATCCCGGCTCACTTCCGGCAGGCTGCTCCCCACCTCGTTGAACGGGTTGTCGCCGGCGCCCGCCTCGGTCTTGACGAAGGCGGTGAAAAAGCTCTCGACCACGGCCGCGGTCAGCTCACTCTCGGTGTAGCGCCGGAGCTGGAGCAGGGGTTCGATGACCTGTGCGAGGTAGCTGACGCCTCTGTACTGATCCGGGCGCTCGCTTTCCATGATGTGCAGGATGTTCGGGAGCCCGGTGCGATGGCCGTATGCCTCCACGCGGGCCCACTTGGTCGATGCCGCGCCCAGCTCGAAGGGGTAGGTGCTGCGGATATGGTAGGCGGCGATCTGCCCGCTGCCATCCACCTCCACGCCGTCGAAGATGGTATTGCCGTTGGCTGCCTTGCCGGTGGTCAGCAGCATGGGGGTGATGATGCCAGAACTCGTCGGAGTCGCTACTCGGTCGGCCTCGATCAGGTGGATGCGCAGGGAGTAGGGCATGAGGGGCGTAGGGTCGTACTGCTTGATGACCGCGAACACGTCGCCGCTCACAAGCCACGAGGCTAGAGCGAGCTGCTGCATGGCGGCGAAGTTGTTGACGCCGGTTGCGTCGCACGCCCTCTTGTTGTTGGCCCACATGGCAAACTCCCGCTCGGTCTGCGCCTGCCATGCGTCCGCTGCCTCCTGCGTCATGCCGAGTGCCTCTCGGTCGATCCGGCTCTTGAGCTGGAGCCCGATGCCGACCACGTTGGTGCGGTTGGTGCGGATGGCCGAGGTGGCGATGGGTGCGGCCATGTAGAGCATCCGAGCACGCTGTCGGAGGGTCGCGTTATTGGCGTCGATGTCCTCCTTCGGGCTGCCGCTCATAGCTCTAAAGCCCTTGGTCGCTTTCTTCTGCCAGCTCGCGCCGGCGTCGCCGTAGCCCTTGTTGACCGGGCGCGGCTGCTGCCTTCCGCTCTGCGGTCGGCTGTTGCGTTTCTTCTTGCTGATGTTGCTCACCTCCTTTCAAAAGACGGCACAGGGTCGAGAGTAAAGGAGCGAAAACTCCGGCCCTGCGCCTATGAAAAAGCCCCGGGAGGGGCTCTTTCCCGATGTTACCAGTCGCGGGGGACGACCCCCACGGCTTTGCGGGGCTTCTGCCCGTTCAGGGCGCCCTCGAGGTTGGCAATCTCGTCCTCGAGCTGTTTGATGGCTGCCCGGATCTGGCTGAGGTCGGTGTTGTACCTTGCCAGATTGCGGGAGCCGATGCCGTAGCTCTGGACGCCCCCGTCCAGCATCTCGGCTTCTCGTTTCAGGTAGAGCTCGAGCCGATTCCTTTTGACTATGAGCTCTGCCTCGATTGTTGCGCGTGTTTTCATGTGGTGTCCTCCTTACCAGTCGTCGAAGGCGTTGGACGCCTTGCTGCGCTTTGTCTTGGGTCTGGCCTGCTGGCGCTGCTGCGCCGGCTTCTCCTCGAGCCCCTTGAGTCGTCTCTCGACGGCGTCCATGTCGGGGTTGATGATCTTCACGCCGGCCATCGCATAGTCGCGGCAGTCGAGCGCCTCGTTGCGGTTGTGGCCGGGCAGTTTCTCCCACGCCCAGCGATCGCCGCGGCTGGTGTGTTTGAGCACCAGCTTCTCAGAGAGCAGGCCGTTGAAGTAGTTGAGATCATAGCCGGCGTCGGGGTTGCGGTTGAAGTGGCAATACCTCGGCCCGGGTTCCTGCACCTTGAGGCTCGCCATGATGGACGCCTTGCCGGCGTCGACGCCGAGGGTGTAGAGCCAGCAGGTGATCTTCTTGTTGTCACGGATCGGCACCTTCGAGGGTGGCGAGACGAAGGGGATCCCGTCGCCGCCCTTACCTTTGATAGCAAAGACGCGCTTGTGGATACGGGCCCGGCAGGCTTCGTACACCTCTTGGGTGAAGTGGCCGCCGGAGTCGACGCAGGTGATGGAGATCCGCAGACCCCGGCCGTTCTTGAAGGTGTAGACGTGGTCGATCACGTCGTCGAGGCGCTGCCAGACCTCCGGGGTGTCGGGGCGGCCCATGATGTAACCTTTGACGATGCCCCACGTCTCGCCGTAGTGACCGTGGCCGACTACTTCGTATTCAAGGCGGTTGTCCTGTGTATCGACGCCACATGTCAGCACCAGCACGCCGTCAGGCAGCTCCACAGGGGTGCCGTCCGGCCGCGTGCCGTAGTCCTCGCGCCGGGCGAGCATGGTGTCCTCGTCCTCGAGGTCGCCGCGATCCTCCCATAGCTGGCCGAGTAGGGTGTTGTAGACGACCTTGAGCCGCTGCGGGTCGTTCTGCGTGTCGAGGAACTTGAGGACGATCTTCTGCCACGGCGTCCACGGAGAGCTGAAGGCGTTCAGCCAGAAGGAGCGCACACCCTTGGCATAGGCGTCGGGGTTTTCTGCGACCCACTTGGCCGGCTGCCGGCGCATGGTCTCCTCGGGGATCAGGCAGCCACAGCCCGGGCAGGCCCACGAGACGCCGCCCTTCAGTTTCCACGTCTTTTTCCCGCGGATCCGTGTGGCCTCTGGCTCGAACTTGATGTCGTCGAAAACGATCTCGTGATACTCGCCGCACTCCGGGCAACGGTGGCACCAGCGCTCCTGTGTGCCTTGGTAGAAGCTGGTCTCGATGTTGCTGTTGCCCTTGATGGTAGGAGTCGAGACTTCGACGGCCTTGGCGTTGTAGAAGGTCGCCTGACGAGCTTCAGCCAGAGCCCACGGGTCGCCCTCGGTGCCGGCGCTCGTGGCCCAGCGGTCACGCTCGTCGCCGATGATGTACCGGGCGGGCGTAGATGCCAGCGCCGATGCGCTGTTGGAGCCGGTCAGGGTGAGCATACCGCCGGGGAAGGACTTCTGGAGGATGGTGTTGCCGCTGTCCTTCGCTTTGACGTCATGGACTTTGGCCTTCAGCGGCTTGCTGTCGCGGATCATAGGAGCCACGCGCAGCCGGCTGAACTTCCTCGCGTCGTCGATCGTTGGGTGGACGTAGAGGATGCTGCCGGGGTCTTGGTCGATAATGTAGCCGATGATGTTCAGCTCGAGTTCGGACTTGCCGACCTGCGAGGCCGCCACCATGACGATTTTGTGTACCTTGGGATCCGTGAAGGCTTTCATCGGCTCCTCGAGATAAGGGGTGCGCTTAGTGCGCCACGGCCCGGCCTCAGCCGAGCTTTCGGGTGAGAGGCGGCGGTGCTTGTCAGCCCACTCGTCCACGGTCAGGCTCTCGGGCGGTGCGAAACGTTTGATCGAGCCCGAGATAGCGGCGTTTAGCTTGGCGGCGGCTTTTTTAGTCGTCCGCGTCATCGGAGAGGTCGCTCCATCCTTCCCGATCCCTTACCCGCCGCGCATATTCCTCGGGATCGTATTTGTAGGCGGCCAGCTCCTCGAGGATCTTGTAGACCTCAGCCCGGATAATCTCGGATGCCTCGGCTGCTGTCTGAGCTGCCACAACGTCGACGGCCAGACGACCGGGCAGAGCTATGAGCATTGACCTGATATTGTAGACGAGGTCGGTCATGACGGCCTCGACGTCCTCGCTGCGGTGCATGGTGCCCTCGAGCTCCTTGAGTTGGAGGGCGGCCATGTCGGCTTTGCTGCGCTTCAGGTCTGCCTCAGCCTCCAGCCGGCGGGCTTCGATCTCACTGTCCTTCTTGGACGGCTCGCGGCCGTTGGCTTTGTCGCTGAGGTATCGGATGTACTTTTGGATCGTCGGCAGCAGGTCGTAGCGGTTGGCGTGCCCGTCCTTTGTGGCGGTGATGATGCCTTCCTTGGCGAGCTGCTGCACGCGGCGAGGATCCACGCCGAAGATGGCCGCGATGGTCTTACTGTCGACGAGCTTTGTGTTGGGGTTGTTCGGCATGGCGTTCCTCCTTTCTGCTGTCGGGGCCGCGAAACGAAACGGCCCGAAAAAATTTTTCCCAGTCTGCGCGTTTTTTGGGCTCGCCAGCACCGCAGGCCGCGAGGGGCTGTCACAGTACCTTCGGCGCCTCTGAACGTCGTGTGCGGCGCTCTGGCGGCCTCTGTGGCGCGTTTTGCTGGCTGGCCGTGTGTTTGGTCGTCTGCGTTGCTTCGGTCGTCCTGCGGCCCGTTCTGTGGCTCTGGCTGTGGTGTTTGGCTTGGTCTTATTTGCCGAGTGCTCGGTCGAGGTTGTGCTGGAGTCTCTTGGCCGTCTCCTCTTGGAGTCTGGTCATGATCTTGTCGCTGGTTTTGTCGCTGGTTATCATCTGCGGCACAGAGATGGCCGTGAGCTTCTGGAGGTCGGTGCGTGTCCGACTCATTCGCTGGAAGGGGATGTGGCTCACGCCATCGGCCTTGGCGCTGCCTGTACCCATGAGGATGTTGTGCGACTTCTCAGAGTATGGGCCGCCCGGAGTGCGTGTGTTTTTGTAGCGACCGATGACCTTCTTCTGCCCCTTGATGACCTGCATCTTCAGTGTGTAGCTCTTGCCCGCTGGTGGGGTCTTAGGCGTCATTCCGAAGTGGACAGGGGTCAGCAGCCGGCCGGAGTATGTGATGGTCAGTTCCTCGATTGTCTCACCACTGACGCGGATGCTGCCGGCCATCTTTTTCGGTTTGGCCCCTTTGCCGCTGGCGGGCGTGATCTCCGACTTCTTAATGTTGTAGACCGCCGTGACCTCCTGAGCGATCCAGCTCGGGGCGCGGCTCTTGACGTCTCTGACCGTGGCCTTCACGGCCTTGCGGCCTTTCTCGTCGATCTCTTGTACTTGGTCGAGAAGTTTTTGGAGGCTCTCGATCTGCATGGTGATTGTGCCGCCGGCCACAGTGTTCACCTCCTTCAGGGCATAGAAAAACCGCCGGGCGCTGTGCGCTCGACGGTTGGTTGCCTTGCGGCTGTTATGCGGTTGTTGTGTGGTTCCTTGTCGGACGTTGGCTCAGTGTTCTGCCTTCGTCCGCTGGTCTTTTGCATGATACAGAATACCACAGGAGTGGGCTGACATTCAATGTCATTCACTCCGTTTTAGTACCACTTTACTGTCATTTACTTCGCCCGCTGCGGGGCCTGCGTCGTTCTCTGCGGCGCCTTCATAAAGCTCGGGGTGCTGTTCCATGTCCACGCGGGTGAGGGCCAGCAGGGCCCTCCCGTGCAGTCTGAAGGTGCGCCGCTGAAATGCAGCGTCCCGGTCTACATAGTCGGGCTGGTCTCCATACAAAGCGAAGGCAACGTCGTCCCAGCCGGCCCGGTCAAAGTAGCGCAGCCGGAGGACAGCCTGCTCGTCAGGATCCTCGATCTTCTGGATCATGGCGTCGATAGCCTTGTGCTCAGCCTTCTCCTCCTCGATGGCCTTGGCAATCTCCTCCTCAAGTTCCATCTTGCGCATGACCATCATGCCGGTACGGTCTGTCGGTGTGCCCTTGCCTCGGGGCATACCTGTGAGATCTGGCCCCGGTGGTGCCTGCATCTTCGCCTCCAGCCGGTCGAGGCGGGCGTATTGGTTGTCTATATTCCGCAGGCGGTTGGTGTACCTACTCAGTCGTTCTTTAATCTTTTTGGTGATCGGTTGGTCTGCCATTCTGTCAGGGCGTCACTCCTGCTCACCTCCTTCGTCGTCGGGCTCGAAGATCTCGGCGATGGCCTCCCACGGGAGCTCCTTGCCTTGACGGACGCAGCGGACGTTATTCTTGCCTGTGATGCGGATGTAGCGCTTCACGATCACGTCGGTGAAGGCTGGCGTCAGCTCCATCAGGTACGAGGGCTGCCCGTGTGCCTCGCAGGCGGCCATTGTTGTGCCGGATCCCCCGAAGGGGTCATAGACGCCCCGGGCGAAGTCCGTATTGTCGACGAGCTTTTCCAGCAGCTCGACGGGTTTCTGTGTAGGGTGCAGCTCGTTCCCGGAGCGGGAGATGCTCAGCACGTTGCCATAGCCTTTGTGGCCGTCGAAGTGTGTCGCAGCTCGGGCGCCGAACAGTATGAGCTCATGCTGCGACCGCCATCCGACGCCCATACCCGGCGTGCCCTTGTCCCATACGATTTCGGACTTGACGCCGAAGCCAGCAGCCTCCACCAGATCGAACAGATACACCCACATTCGCCAGTCGGTGAAGATATAGGCGTAGAGGCACGGGATGTCGGTCAGAGCGCCGCGGATCAGGTTTTGGTAGCCCCGGGTGCTGAGGATGTCGTTGGCGATCTTCGGGGCTTTGCCGTCCTTGTGTGTCGTGCCGATGCTGCCGGTTGACTTCTGCGACTCCTTGCTGCCTCCCGAACAGTAGGGCGGGTCAGTCAGCAGGATCTCCGGCGTCGCTCCATCCAGCAGCAGAGCGCGATCCTCTGGCCGGGTGCAGTCTCCACATAGGACGCGATGTTTGCCGAGGATCCAGAGGTCGCCGTACTGCGTGACGGGCTTGGCAGGCGGTGGGATCTCCTCGTCGGGGTCGCCCTTGAGCTCCTGATCGTGGACGGCTTCAGAGAGGGCGGTGACGATGTTGCCGTAGTCCTCCTCGGTGTAGCCGGATAGCATGAACGGGATCTCGCCGGTGTCAATGTCCGCAAATACCTCGGCGAGCATTTTGTTGTCGATGGTGGCGAGCTCTGCGATGCGGTTGTCAGCAGTCAGGTCGGCCATCTCCTCGGCCTCACTGGCGTAGTTTTGGTAGTCGACCGGCGCCTCCTTCAGGTCGTCGAGCTCGGCAGCCATGAGACGGCCGTGGCCCTTCACAATGTAGCCGCTACGGGTGCTAACGGTGATCGGCCCGCGCCAGCCCGTCGCCCGGATGACCGAGGCGAGGAGCTTGATCTGCTCCGGCGGGTGCTGGTTCGGGTTTTTCGGGTTCGGCTGGAGGTCTTTGATCGGCACGATGGCGTCATGGGCGCAGAACACGGGGACGCCGTCGGCGTATGCCTTCGGCTCCGCTGTGGTGATGTACTCAGCCAGCTCCGGCCCGTCCTGCGGCTGTGGTTTATCCTTTGCCATTGTGCTTTCCTCCTCTCTTGAATTGCCCGGCCTGCGGGCAGGTGGCCCAGTGGGGCCGGTATCCGGCGTCTGTGGCTTCAGCGCCGGGCACGATCTCGCAGCTCACGACCTCACCCCGGGCGGTAACGATCTTGTCCTTCCCGCCGACCGCTGCCCTATAATAGATCGGCGCCGGATCGCACGGCATGGCCTTCCCGGCCGGCGTTTTGATCCAGACGATCGGAGCGCCGCAGCCCCGGCAGGTTGCTTTGTTCATTGGCTGCTCCTCCTTTCTGCTTCGCGGATCATTCCGTTTTCGGTGTATCTGGTGTGCAGCCTTCCGGCAAGCCGTTCCAGCTTCGCCTCCTCGATCTCCTCGGTGGAGCGGTGGAAGATGATGCGGAGCTGGTCGAGCATGATCTGGACGTCAGCCATCTCCTCGACCGCGTTGCCGATTGCTGCGGTCGCTTCGCATCCGTCCTGTGCCCGTTTGATTTTGCAGAGTGCCTTGGTCAGCTCGGCCATCTCCTCGATCGCCATGTCAATTTGTGCCGGCTCTCCGTAGGCGCGGATCGCTTTTGTCAGGAGGGCGGTGCGTTCTTCTCTTTCCATCAGCGTCTCCTCCTCTCCAGCGCTCTGAGTACCTCTTTTGTCAGCACAACGATCAGCACGACCACGATGGCAGCCAGCACGATCCCCGCGGGGATCCAGATCGGGGCCAGCACCCACACCCACGGCCAGTCGATCAGGTGCGTGACCTTCAGTACGATAAAAGCGACGGCCAGCAGTGTCCAGAAGATGCCGCCGGTGCTGCCGTTGCTTTTGTTGTTGTCATTCACTGTGTTCTACCTCCTTGATTTTCGGGGCGTTGCGGGCACCACTTGGGTGAAGTCTTAATGGTTGGCGAGTTTCCGCCCGGCGCAGTAAATCCGATAAAGCCCTCCATGCGTGGGCTGCGGGGGCATACCTTTGCAAAAGTCGCCCGCGCTTTTGGATGCTCGCACATACAGCTCCCGCGAGTACCTTTTAAGTGCGAGTTGTTTCCCGTCCTTCTCGCTCTCCCTGTTATTTTCATATAGCCGCAAGTGCGGCAGCTTGGTGTTTCTTTCATCTCGTCGCCCCTTTTCCTACCAATCCGGCCTTCAGGGCGCAGGTGGTACAGGCTGCGCGGAGCTCGGGCTCGGCTGCCATCGCCTGACGGGCGAGGTCGGTCTCCCAGCACTCAGCTCCACAGATCGGGCAGGTGACGAGCTTCCAGTCGTCGCGCTGCGGGTCGGGGATGTTGGCCTTCAGAGGCATGGCGAGGATCCCGCCGTCGCCGGCCTTGTGCGGGGTGACTGCCACCTCCACGGGCTCGTCGGGGATCTTGGCGTCGAGGATCTCATTGTACTTCTGGAAGATGGCCTCCTCTGCCGCCTTCCACTCAGGGCCGTGCTCGGCGGCTTTGCCGGCCGCGACGTGGGCGAGCTCGTGGGCCAGCAACTCAGGCCCGGCGCTGATCGGCACCTCGGCCGAGATGCAGACGATCGGTGCGCTGCCGTCGTCCGGGAATATGGTCAGGCCGCAGGCCGGTTTCCCTTCCTCGTCCTCGAGCCCCGGGACGTACTGTGCATAGTATTCGAGGCGCGGGTACAGCTCCCTGAAGGCGAGGGCGACGATCGCGGTCGGGTCGTTCATAAAAGGTGACGCCATCGGGCCGATCGCCTCGTAGCGCTTCAGGGCTGCATAGGTCTGACGCAGCAGCGCCCTGACTTCGTCCTTCTTTATACCGTTGATCGTAGGCCCATTCAGGAGCAGGTCGAGCATTTTGTCACTCCAGTGTTCCATCGGGGGCGTCTCTCTCATGTATCGGGTAGCGCCTTCGGCCACGTCGACGGCCTCCCGGGTCAGTGTTGTGTATTCTTTCATGCGTTTCTCCCTTCTGCGGCTTTCTCCGCGTCCTTGAGCCGTTTCACGATTTCGGCAGGCTCGAGGCCGATGTCCTCATAAGGGCCGAGACGCTGCACGAGGTCGTCCTTCTTGGCCGGGCTCCAGTACCCGGTCTTGATGCCGTTGCAGCGCTGCGCGGTTAGTCTTTCCATGTGTGGCTCCTTTCTCAGACGGCCGAGCGGGTGCTGCCCGCCCGGCCTTGCTGATTTACTTCATCACGACGACCTTGCCGGCCTCGATCAGATCCTTCAGGTTTTTCTCGAAGTAGTCGGCGATGTTGCGCTTGGCCTCCAGTTTCCAGACGCCGCCGTCGGCCTCGAAGAAGCCGATCCCCTCGTTGGGGTCGACGCGCAGCAGGAACTCGCTCTCAGGCTGAGGCACCTCGAGGAAGGTGCGGAACGGCTGTAACTGGATGCGGGGTTTGACCTCGACGAGAGCGTTGAGCGCGACGCCCTGACGGGCCTCCACGGTCTGCGTGACTCCGTTGTCCTTGGTGGAGACGCTGTTCTCGTCGGTCATTCGGCTCAGTAGGTCGAGCAGGTAGGCTGTACCCTCGTTAGGGATGAACAGACTGCGCAGCTCGATCAGCGCGACCTCGCGGCCGCGAAAACCTGTACGCAGGCCCGGGACGTCAGCCTCGGCGCGGTAGAGGATATTGCGGGAGAAGTCCGGCAGATATGTGGTCATGACCTCGACGCTCTTGTAGCTCTTGGCCTGCACCATGACGACGGTGTTGATCTTTGCAAGCTCGGTGCGGATCAGTTTGCAGATGCCATCAAGGCCGCTGACGCTGATGCAGTCGGGGCGGTCGACGTGGGGCGGGATGCGGGTGAGTGATGCGTCGGCGTAGGTCTGGC
>OWIP01000572.1_pt1 | contig 27090 bp, 30 predicted proteins | sample 1732581 | NCBI WGS metagenome assembly OWIP01 (sample SAMN05065731, study PRJEB22554) | human gut metagenome | biome: ENVO:2100002; feature: ENVO:00000062; material: ENVO:00002003 | host: Homo sapiens | place: USA
AGAATGAAAAATTCGCGGCGCATCTTGGCGCATTCTTATCTGGAAATAGTATAAGGAGGATTTCGCCCATGCGTACCCTGCTGATGGCGGATATTCACGGCAATTTCGCCGCGCTTCGGGCGATTCTTTCGACCCCGGAGGCGCAGTCCTGCGGGCGCGTCATTTCCCTTGGCGATCAGGTGAATTTTGGCCCGGAAAGCCGCAAAGTCGTCGAAACCCTGTGTTCACTCGGCGCGACGATGCTCATGGGCAATCACGAGGAGCGGCTGCTGCATCCGGATGATTTTGCCGGCTACAACTGGGCGATGCTGCGTGTGACGGCAAGGCAGTTATCGGGCATTTCGCTGGCTGATTTGCCGGTGGATGTCCGCATTGGTTCGGCACTGCTGACGCACGGCACACCCGGCGACCCGTACCATTTGGTTTATCCGCCGGATTTGCCGGAGGTGCTGAAGGCGCTGCCTGAAGACGTGTCGCTGCTGATTTCGGGGCATAATCACCTCTGCTGGGATGTCACTTCCGGGCATCGGCGGGCGTTCAATCCGGGCAGCGCCGGGCTGAATGAGACGGGCACGGGCGCGCGGGCGATGTTCGCTATTTGGGATGACGACGAGCTCACGCCGTGCAGCACGCCCTACGACGTAACGGAAAACGCCCGCGCGTACCTTTCCGGCGGATTTGCGCAGGAAGCGCCGGAAATGAGCCGGATGTGCCTGCAAGAGATGGAAACGGGGCAGTATCAGGGCGTTTTGCGGCTGATTCGGCATGTGAAGCACGTTGCGGAAGGCATGGGGCTGACGCTTGCCGACCGCGAAGCATGGCTGGCGGCGGACGCGGCCGCCCCGTGGCGCGAACCCATTTCAACCGCGGATTTCTGGGCGCGAAAGGAGAAAGAAGCATGAGCGATACCATCGCAGCCATCGCGACTGCGCCGGGACAGGGCGGCATTGCGATTGTCCGCGTGTCGGGCGACATGGCGGAGGACATTTTACGCCGCATCTTCCGCCCAGTCGGCGGGAAACATCCGCTGCCGACGCATCTGCTAACCTACGGGTATATTGTGGAGGATGAGGAGCGCATTGACGAGTGCATGGCGGTCATCATGCGCGCGCCCAAATCGTACACACGCGAGGATGTGGTGGAATTCCAGCTGCACGGCGGCGGCTGCGTTGCGCAGAAGGTGCTGTCCCTGTGCCTGTCTTCCGGCGCACGCTTAGCGCAGCCGGGTGAATTTACCCGCCGGGCGTTCCTGAACGGGCGAATTGACTTAAGCCAAGCCGAAGCCGTGATGGACTTAATCGCCGCGCAGGGCGAGCAGAGCCGCAAAGCCGCCATGCGCCAGCTGACCGGGGGCGCGTCGTCATTCATCCGCAAGGCGGCGGACGAATTGTACGCCATTCAGGCGGGCGTGGCGGCGTGCATTGACTATCCGGAGGAAATCAGCGAAGAGGAAGCCGCGAGCGACCTTGCGCCGCGCATTGCGCATCTGGCGAAAACGCTGACGGACGCCTGCGACGAGCGCGCCGCGCGGCTGCTGCAATCGGGGCTTCGTGTCGCGCTGTGCGGGCAGCCGAACGTGGGCAAATCGAGCCTGCTTAACGCGCTGCTGGGCGAGGAAAAGGCGATTGTGACCGCGATTCCCGGCACGACGCGCGATTTGGTTGAGGGCACGCTGATGCTCTCCGGCAGCGTCATCCACCTGACGGACACCGCCGGCCTGCACGACACGGACGACCCGGTGGAGCGCATTGGCGTTGACCGCGCGCGCCGCGCCCTGGCGGACGCGGACGTGGTGCTGCTGGTGCTGGACATGAGCCGCCCGCTATCCGCCGAGGACGAATCGCTCCTGCGCACGCTGCACGGGCGGAACGGCTGCATTGTGCTGAACAAGAGCGACCTGCCGCCGGTGCTGACGGAAAACGACCTGCAAGACGCGGCGGATGGCAAGCCGATTCTGACCGTCTCCGCGAGCGTTCCGGACAGTTTGCAGCCGCTGAAAAGCTACCTTGCGTCCCAAGCCGCCGTCAGCGACCAGCTCACCCTGACCCAGCCGCGCCACATCGCAGCCGCACGCCGCGCGGTTGCCGCGCTGCATCAGGCGGAGGACACGCTTCGCAGCTATTCGGTGGACTTGGCGGGCGTGGACTTGCAGCAGGCGCAGATGGCACTGGCGGAAATCACGGGCGACGAGGTGGAGGAAAAGCTGCTCGATGAAGTGTTCGGCAGGTTCTGCGTAGGAAAATAAACAAAATAGGCAGGCACACCACAAAAAGCGTACCTGCCTTTTCATTTACTTCCGCTCAATCACCGTCTGGCTGTCGCTGACGCCCGGGGTCGTCGGGTCAATCACAACGCCCAAGGTGCTCAGCAGGGACAGCAGCGCCGCGCCCAGCTGCATCACCTGCTCCTGCGCTACCGTCGTCTCAATGCCGAACAAGTCCAGCAGGTTGAACACGAACGTGCAGACGACCGCCAGCAGCGTCGTCAGCCAAACCTTGTTGCGGAAACGAAGCGACCAGTTGATTTTCATGCAATCATCCTTTCTGTGCAAATCTTTTTCTTCACGCTGGAAGAAAAATGGGAGGAAAATCGTTTTGTTTGTGGAAATGGTACATCATCCGACAACGAAAGGGGAGATTCTGATGAAGAAACGTGTTTTGTCAGCCCTGATGGCGCTGCTCCTGCTGATTCCTGCCGCCGGAAGTGCCGAGGAAGCGCCGATGCTGCTGGAATCCTACGCTTCATGCGGCGCGCGGCAGGTGACGTTCGCCTATCCGGAAGGGTGTACGGTGGACGCGCGCGACAAGGTGGGGACGCTGGTATCCATCGACGAAAACACAAGCGTGTCGGTGGTTGTGACCAAGAAGGGCAACTCCGGCATCGACGAAATTCAGGAGAATATCGGCGATTCGTCGCTGATTCTCACGCTGTCCGACGATATGCAGCTCTACGCCACGCATGGGATTCCGAATTTCCCGTGGATGGGCAGCGATATCGTCGAAGTCGGCATCAACCTGCCCGGCGGCGTTGATGTGGTGGTGACTGCCCAGTGCCTCTATGGCGATACGGCAGTTTACGACCTGCTGCTGACCATCGTCGGCTCGCTCACGGATGCAGCGCCGCTGCAAACGTGGCTGGAGGAAACGTGGATTCCGTCATTGATGCAGGAATGACCATCGGGGGTGCTTGGGTGGACGCGCGTTCCACCCAAGCCGATTTTATTATCCGCGACGGTCAGCCAGTTCCCACAGCGCCAGCTTGCTCTTCTTGCCGAAGATACCATCAACCGTGAGGTTGTTATCCTTCTGGAAAGCCTTCACTGCGGTTTCGGTGTTTTTCCCGTAGTAGCCGTCGGGAGTGCCAACGTCCGTGTAGCCGAGATCATACAGATCGCTCTGAATGCGCTTAACAGGCAGATAGTATTTCCCGGAATGGGAAGAACGCTTCCAAGCGGGGGTGCTATATCGCGGGATGTACAACTCATCGTCGGCGCAGCGAATGTACTCACGCTTCAGATAATCGCAATGGACAAAGCCCTCAATCTTGTCAATACAGTCGAAAACGGTAACATGGTCAAAAGAATCCACATAGTAATCCGTTTCAACGCCATAGCCACGGGGAAGTTCGGTAATCACATTGCTGGTATTCTTATCGGGGGTGCTGCGCAGGTGCACAGTCTGCCCCGCAGGAACGTCAATCCAAAATGCACTCATTATATTTACCTCTATTTCTTAATGTAGTATTTATATACCTCACTCCTGAGGTGCGTCGTTTAGGGCGTGAGAGTAAAGTCGTGTTACGCCATCCGCCCGCGAATCTCCTGCAAGCCATGCTCCGCCTCGTCCATGCGCCCCTCCAGACGGTAGGTGCGCTCAATCAGGTTGTTGTGCTGGGCGACGCGCTTTTCCAGCTGCGCCAAGCGGTACTGCGTCAGCCGGGAGGACGCCAGCACGCCCGCGCATGACCCCGCCAGCGTGCAGAAACCCGAAATCAGCGCCACCAGCAGCGATTCGCTCATGCGCCGCCTCCTTCCAGCGCCGCCCACGTCTGTTTGCCGACGATGCCGTCCACCTGTAAGCCCCGCTCGGACTGGAAGCCCTTCACGCTGCACCGCGTCATCGTGCCGAAAATGCCGTCTACGGCAAGGTCATAGCCCGCGCGGTTCAGCAGCGTTTGCAGCAGGCGGACGGAATCGCCCCTGCTGCCCGTGCGGAGGGTCGGGCGGGACACGCTGACGGCGGGCGCTGCGGAACTGCCACGTTCGGCGACGTCCTTCAGCCAGCCCCAATAGCGCCATTTGCCGATTTTGCTGTCCGCCTTGACTGCCATGCCTTCGGTGGAGGCGTGGACGATGCGCAGCGGCGACACGCTCGTGACCAGCCCGATGTGGCAGAAGTCGCCCAGATTGTCTGAAAAGCGCGCGGGCGTTTCGGATTTCCACTTGAACACCGCCATGCCGGGGCGGAGGTCGGCGGCGGATGCAATCGTACCCGAACGGGCGAGGTACTTGCGGAAAATGGTGTTGCTGCCGTGGTAGATGGATGCGCCCTGACGGCGGAACGCGCGGACGAACATGCCGGAACAGTCGATGCCGCGCGCGTCGTTCGTGCCGGGGGATGCGTAGGGGAAGCCGATGCAGGCTTCAAAATCGCTGATAAGCTGCGAAAGATTGAGCAAGCCAATCACCTCCTGATAATAATGAGCAATGGGATAGTGTGCGTAACCTGTGGATAAACACGCGGAAGCAGTATGCAGATGCGACCAACTGAATCGCGCGAAAGGGTCAAGGGAGGAACTCCCTTGTCACGTCCCCATCTTCTCGATGACCTTCAGCGTGATGACGGAGGTCACGAAGCCGCCGGGGTTTGTGGGCATCATCAGCAGGGAGTGCTGACCGGAATCAACCGCGCCGGTAGACGTGCGGCGGAGGTAGGGGAGCGCATCGAGCGACTGCGTTTTGCCCCACACGCTGTATGGAATTTCCGTGCCATCCACCAGGATGGTTTGGATGTACACGCCGTTGTCCGCCGCCATCCGCATCACGCAGGACAGCACCGACGGGTACTCATCCAGCGTGAAGGGGTGCGAAATCGGGGCGGTGTAGGTGCCGGTCGCGCGATTGCGGAAGGTCAATTCCGTCAGCTTGCCGCCGATGAGCTTGCTCGCGTTCACCTCGCGCAGCAAATCGGCGATTTCGTCGGACAGCGCGGGCTGACGGTTCGCCAGCGTCAGCGTCACCCTGCCGGGCTGCCCGAACACGTCCGGAATGTGCATGGCGACAATGCGCTCCACCAGCACCGTATTTTCCTCCGGCAGCGCCAGCCGGAAACGCTGCCCCAGCCGGAACGTATCCAGCGTTTCGCCCGTGATGCGCGAGAGGTCAATGCCCTGCAGCTGCACCGTCGCGGTCGGCTGACTGTGCCGCTCCAAGTAGCGTTCCGCCACGCGCTTCAGCGTATCCGCATCCATGATTTGGTCACTGGTGAACGTCCGCGCGGCAATGCCCCACGTTTTCGTGTCCGCCGCGTCGATGTATTCGCGCCCCAGCAGCGGGGTCAACGTTACGCGGTCAAGCCCCTGCCCGCAGCCATAGGGGAACACGCGCGTGCAGAGCCGGCTCGCGTCGCGGGTGACGCGCACGGTGCTGATGTTGCGCGTCAGCCGCCCTTCGCACGAAATTTCCTCCGGCAGCTTGCGCAGATGCAGCTTCCACGGCAGCTTCGTCTGGTCGAACGCCCAGCAGAGGTTCGGGGGCAGCATGTCCAGCAAGCTCGTCAGCGCGGCGTAAATTGACTGCGTCTGCCCAATCGCGGAAATCACCAACCCCTCGTCCGCCTCGACGTCGCCCACCCGCCAGCGGATGCGCGTTTGGTAGCTCAGGATGCGCTTGAGGATGGTCTGCACGTTCTCCGCGTACGTCAGCGCAGGCAGCATGTCGTCCGCCAGCGTCGCCATCCCGTGCTCCAGCTGCACCACGCGCCGCAAGCCCGGCTCTTCGCTGATGCTGGAAACGCGGTAAATTTCGTCATCCCCGAAGCCGTCACAAAGGCGCACGAAGTCCCGCACACAGACGGGCGCATCCTCCGGCGGCAGCACCATTTCCGCCATCGACAGCGGCTGAAGCGAACGGTCAACCGTCAGGCGAATCGGGTGCAGATCCGCGCGCGGCTTCATTTTGTCGTCCAGCAGACACGGCAGATTCATCAGCAATACCTCCCTTTGCACCGCCCGGACACAAACGCCGCAGCGCTGGCTTCCACGCGGATTTCGTTCAGCACACCCGGCCGCAGCAGCAAATCATCCGCGCTATCCGGCGTGCGATAGGGCAGAATGGACACCGTGCTGTCATCCGATACCATTTCCGCCGCGAAAACGCCCGCATTGTGGTGAATCCGAATTGCCGCGCCGGGGGCAAGCGTCAGCCCCTGAAAGCTGATTTTCCCCGCGGCGGATATGGTCAGCGTCGTGATGGCAGTGTCGCCAATGTTGCGAATCAGCAGGTTCAGCGGCGTTTCGGGCGCGTCGCCGGGGACGGCAAGGAGCTTAGACGGCGCATCGGACGTGTTCGGCATCAGGAAACTTGTCTCCGCCGCATCCTCCCAGTAGGGGCAGGAGAAGGCGGTGAAAACAAGCGAGAGCGTCTCCAGCCAGTTGAGCGTGCTCATGGTCGGATACTGTGTGCAGACGACGCGCAGCACTCGCTTGCCGTCCTCGTGCAGCGTCAGCGTGCCGCCCGCTTCTGCCCACGCCGCCACAAGGTGCAGCAGCTGATGCCGTGCGGCGATGTCGTATTCCTCAATCAGGAAGCGGACACGCAGGGACAGCTGCTCCCGCTGGCGGCGCAGCAGGTGCAGCCCGCCGCCGATGCGGCTCGCCGTCACCGTCCGCACGGCGGGCGCAAGCTCCTCCACATCCAGCAGGTGAATCCGCGCATCAAGGTCGTGCAGGGTTGTGCCGTTCAGGGCACAGTAAAGTCGGTCAGCCAAGGGAAATGCGCCTCCTTTCTCATACTAATTCTCATCTAAACCATGTCATTCGCACAGCATCTTTTCCGCCCCGGCATTGCTTCGTTCCGCTCGCGCGTACCTCCAGTACGCCTCGCTTCACTCAGCTTTGCCGGAACGAAAAATCTGCTATGCTCGATGCCATGTTTTAGAATCGAATTAGTATCATGTGTACCTCCGCTGATTTACCTGCCGCGCGATGATGGCGGAGATAATCGGCGTGAGCGCTTCAGCCAGCGCGTCGTAGTCAATCTGCGGCGTTTCGGTGGATTCGGGATTTTGCAGGGCGTCGGCAAGTACGTCAGGCTGCGTCATGCGTCTCCTCCTTCCACCAGTACAAGCGCGCGGGCAGATTTACGTCGCCCGGACGGTCATTCTGCGCCAGAAACGTGAAGGGCAGCCTGCCCGCGCCATCAGGCACACTCGTCAGCGACGCGCCGGAAATGCAAAGCGGGTTGCGCAGTTCAATCACCAGCAGCCCCCGGCTTGTCGTACCAATCCAGCATAGGCGGGAAAGCGGCTTGCGCGCCTGCTTCGGCGTGAGGGTTGTTACGCGCTCGGTCATTTCCGTGTCCGAAGGCAGCAGGCGCGCCAGATTTTCGGGCGTTACGTCCAGCATTGTGCCGCTGAGGGTAACGCGCCAGTCAATCAAGCGGATGCTCCCGGCAAACGGCAGCCGGTGCGAACCGCTCTCCGGGTCGAACTCGCGCGGCACAGCGCGGAAGATGCCGCCGCCGCACGTCGTGCCGATGCGCTTCGTATCATCCGCGACGGCCTCCGCCATGCAGTCCAGCGGGTCGCGGCTGGAAAGCGCCCTGTCAAGGTCGAAGCCGCAGAGCAGCATCCCTTCGCCCAGCTGCAAGCACTCGGCGGACGCGGGATGATGGGAAATCAGCAAAGAAACTCCTCCTTTCGCAGGGAATAGCATTGATTCGGGTAGTGGGTGAACGCCATCGTCATCCGCAGGACGGTGATGGCGCCCTTCTCATGCCCGATGGCGCATTTGGGGGATTGCAGCAGCGCCAAGCCGCCGCCGTAGTGCACCAAACTGCCGGAGAAGCGCATCACCCGCGCCGCCTTTTCGGCGATTCGCGTGTGGCTGTCCCCGCCGCGTTCATAGCAGCAGAGGGTGATTTCGCCCGTGCCGCCGAACGCTGCGGGGATTTTGGCACTCACCACCGCGTATGGGTACGGCGCGTCCGGCGGAACAGTTCCTTCATAATATACATCGCCCAGCAGGGCGGAAAAGCGGCTGACCAGCGCGCGAAGCAGCGTCATGCGTCCGCCTCCATTCTCTCCAAGCGCACCTCGGCGTAGGGGAAACCCGCGCCCAGCGGCGTTCGCCTGTCCTCCGGGCGGGAGCAGACGCGGTAGTGCGCGCCGTCCTTCTCGCGGCGGATGATGTCGTCCAATTTCAGCGGCGTTTCCGGCGCACACAGCAGATACGGTGTCACGCGGATGAACGGTTTTCCGCCGCGCTCGCCCTCTTCGCCCAGCGCATCCGCCAAGGCGGCGCGGAAGGGCAGCTCGGTCACATCCTGCTGGAGCTGCCCGCCGCAGGGGTCAGGGCAGGAAGCGGATTTCAGCAGCGTAAACGGCTCGAAGTAGTCCGTCAGCATCAGCCCTTCACCTCCGGGAACATCCGCAAATAGGGGCGCAGGCGGCGCTCAAAGACCTTTTCCCATGCACTGGAACTCTGGCTGCGGCTGTACGAGCCGAATTTCTCCGTCAGCAGCGTTTCGTCCGGGTGCTTGTCCGCCCAGTCGCGAATGTCGCGGCACAGGCGCAGGAAATCCGCCGTCGGGGACAGGAGATGGAGCAGTCCGCGCCAGCTCCCATCCGCCGCATCCGGCAGTTTCCCGTTTTCGTCCAGCTGGTGGACGCCATCGAGCGAGCCGGAGCCTTCGATGGCGACCCACGCGCCGGGCGCAAGAGGCGGGTCAAGGTCAATGATGCCGTCCGCAACGGTGAACGTGCCGGTCAAAGTCGACGCAATGAAGTAGTTGCGCATCTGCCGCATCACGTCCTGTACGGTTACGGTCATCAGGGGAATCCTCCTTTCGGATTAAGCCGTAATGGTATGGATATACACGCCGTCGGGCTGCACGACCTTGCAGCCGCACAGGTTCAAGCCCTTCACGCCGTCGCAGAAGCCCTTTTCGGGGCGGTACGCGTCCGTGCGGGCAATCTGGTTGGCGAAGGTGACCGCATCGGGAATCATGGCGATGATTTCGTTTGTCAAATCAGCGCTGACGTAAATGTCAAAGCCTGCCGCGCGCCCGATTGCGCCCTCCGCCAGCCGCGCTTCCGCCGCCGCGGAGCCGTTGACGAACCGCTCGTCCATCAGCAGCTGACCTTCAATCGCAATCGGCACAATCAGCTTGCGCTCAAAGCGCGGGACGTGCTTGAGGTCAAGCGCGTTCTTGATGCTGATGAGCAGCCCGTACAGTCCGCCCTTGTCCGCCGTCGGAATCGCGCCGGACACTTTCGTGCCCGCGCCCTTGCGGATGGTAGCGAGGATGTACTTCTCGGCATCCTCCGCCAGCTGATAGGCGGCGTTGCGCATCGCGCCGTCCATCAGGTCAACGCGCGCCTGCGCTGCGTCCACGTCGCCGATGAGGAAGTTGTAGTACGCGCCGTGGTCGATGGTCAGCACAATGTCCGTGCCGCTGAGGGCTTCCGGTTCGGCGAGGTCCGTCGTCGGGTCGTAGGGGCGGACGGTAATGTCCGACAGGTTGGAGATGTGAACGGTGTCGCCCCACTGGCTGATTTCGCCCTCATAATTGCGGGAGCAGAGCGAACCGAACACCAGCGCCTTGTGGAAGTTCTCCTGAAGGCGCGCAGACCAAACCTTGGGGATGAAGCTGGAAATAGCCATATGGTATTAATCTCCTTTCGATAGTACGGAGCAGACACTGCTCCAGTTTCGGTTGATGTCCTCCTGCGACATGCGGTGCACATCCTCCTTTGTCAGCGGCGGCGCGGCGGTCACAGGCGGGGAAACGACGTCGGTCGGCAGGCGCGTCGGCTGTGCGAAGAACGCGCCGTACTGCGCCTTGAGGGGAGTAAGCAGCGCGTCCGGGTCGGTGATTTCGTCGCCGTCAAACGCGCTTTCGTCGGGGTGGAGGGCAAGCAGCAGCAGATCCAGCGCGTGAGGGTTTGCCCCGGCGCTTTGCAGGGCAGCGCGAAGATTCGCATGGCGCGCCTGCTGGTGCTTTTCCGTCTCCACCTGCTGCCGATAGGAATCAAACTGCCCGCCCAGCGCCGACAGTTCCTCGCGGGCGCTGTCACGGGCCTGGCACGCCTCGTTGCGCGCCTGTGTCATTTCGGCAAGCGCCGCCCGGATGCTTTCGAGCTGCGCCGCCTCGCCGCGTGCGGCATCGCGCTCCTGCCGAAGCGCGTCGATGGATTCCGCGTGAGCGGCAATGATGCGTTCCGCCGCATCAGGCGAAATCTGCAATTCCTTTAGCAGACTGCGGGTCAGGGACATGGAAGTACCTCCTTATAAGTTGAAGCGTTTCTGCAAGGGAAATCGTCCGCGTTCCCTTTGCTGCGAGAAAAATCAAGTGGGGAAGTGTCCGCTGCGAAGGGGTCGAGGGGGCGATCGCAGACTTCGTCTGTTTTCACTGCCCCCTCGTCGCCTCCGCGGAGGCGAAACCCCTGCCGCTCATGGCGCAGTCAACTCCTCCTCAATCCCATTCGCGCTGATTGTCAGCGGGCGGCGCAGCATCCACACGGCGATAATCAGCACCGACGCGTAGACCGCGCTGCCGGTCAGCCGCGTCATCATCAGCCGGAAAGAACCCTGCGCCGTGCCGAAGCGGTCAATCAGCGCCGATTGCAGCGTCAGCAGCGACAGCAGCGCCGCGACGAGCGAAAGCACTTTCGCCGCCGAGAGAATCGGGCTGCCGAGCTTGCGGAAGCGAATCAGGTTCGAGATGGCAAGAAACATCATGACGAAGGTGTAGAGCGCGGAGAGGTAAATCAGGTGGCCGGGTAGTGCGGAGACGGATTGCCCCGACACCATCAGCAGCGTTAAGCCGCCAATCGGCACATTCAGCGCCAGCAGCGACCACGCGACGCGCCGATAGCAGCGGGATTCGTGGCGCGGCAGGGCGTCCGGCGGCAGCTTCCGCCCGCGGTGGTGTGAGAGCGTCAGATCGGTGCGGACGATGGCGAGCATCAGCGTGTAGATACCCAGCGACAGCAGCCACATCGACCCGCTTTGCAGCGCAGTCAGCAGGTTATAAGCCGAGTAAAGGTAGTTGAGCACCATCACCAGCTGCAAATTTACGCTCGCGCGGAAGATTCGGTCTTACTTGTACTGCACCGCCAGCGCGCTGCCCAGCAGCAGCCCCAGCGCACGGCGGAGGCGCTTGCTGCCCGGATTTTCTTTGGGAGAAGCAGATGATTTGAAAAGCATCGTCGTTTCCTCATGAGAAAGCAGATTGCAAAGCGCTTTCCTTTTGGCAAGTTCAACACGGGACGGGCAAAATCCTGCTTGATAGCGCAAAAAAAGTGCAAACGAAAACAGGACACTGCCGAAGCAATGCCCTGTTATCTCTCGTGATAGCTCGTGAGAAGCAGCTGTCTCGAAAATTAGTTGAGACCGAAGCGCTTCTTGAAACGATCGACACGTCCGCCGGTATCCACCAGCTTCTGCTTGCCGGTGTAGAAGGGATGGCACTTAGAGCAGATATCCACTCGAAGTTCCTTCTTGGTCGAGCCGGTTTCAAACGTCTCACCGCACACGCAGCGAACGATGCACTTGCCGTAGTTGGGATGGATCTTTTCCTTCATTGCGATTTCACCTCTTTCGCGTATGCAATGATCAGCTTATTCAGCCGCAGAAATCATTGTATCATATTTGCCGGGGGATTGCAAGCCTTTTTTCTCTGAATCCGAAACTTTTTTCTGCTTTTTTGGGAAGCAGGGCGGATTACTGCTTCATCAGCGCCGCCCAGTCCTTGATGCGGACAAGCAAATCCTCATTGTTGGTCGTCTTTTCCAGCATCGACAGCAGCTGCGGAATCATGTCCACCGCGCGCAGGCTGCCCAGCATCTCGTGGATGAGCTTGATGCCGTCCAACTGCTCCTTGCTGGCGATGAGTTCGGCGCGCTTCGTGCCGGAGAGCAGCAGGTTGACCGGGGGATAAATGCCCGCGCGTGCCGCCGCCGTGTCCAGCACCAGCTCCATATTCGCCGTGCCCTTCAGGTCTTCCGCGATGGAGTCATCGACGCGGCTGCCCGTTTCGATGTTCATGACGGCGAAAATCGTCAGCGAACCGCCTTCACGCAGGCAGCGCGCCGCACCGAAAAGCTTCTTCGCTTTTTGCAGGCTTACCGGATTCACCATGCCGATGGTTTGCCGCCCCTGCTGAACAGCCGCGGTTGTGTAAACCTTGGAGAGGTAGGTCAGGCTATCCACCAGCAGAATCACGTTTTTCTTCATTTCCACCAGCCGCTCGGCGCGCTCCAGCACCATGTCGGTGATGCGCAGGTGATTTTCCGGCGTCTGATCGAAGGTGGAGGCAATCACCTCGCCGTGCGTGTGGTCACGGTAGAGCGTCGCGTCCTCGGGCGTGCCGCCCAGCAGCAGCGTCATCACCACCGCATCTGGATGGCAGATGCTGGCTGCGTTGGCAATGGAGGACAGCAGACGCGCCTTGTCTACGGCAGGCGGGCAGTGAATCAGCGCGCGCTGACCAAAGCCAATCGGCGCAACGAGGTCAATCAGGCGCATGTCAAGGAACTCATTGCTGCCGTCTTCCACTTCGAGGTTGATGTGCTCGTGCGGATAGCAGGGCGTCAGGGCGTCAAACGCGGGGCGGCTCGCCAGCGAATCAGCGGGGCAGCCATTGACCTCGGTGATGTAGAGCATGGCGGAGTACTTGTCGCCGTCGCGCTGGGGACGCACCTTGCCGGTTACGAAGTCGCCCGTGCGGAGATAGAAGCGGCGAACCTGCGCCATCGAGACGTAAATATCGCGATTGCTGGGGGTGAGCGACGCGCCGCGCAGGAAGCCGTAGCCATCCGGGTGCAGCTCCAGAATGCCCGAACCATCCTGACATTCCGCCGGGGAGAGCATGTCGCTCGGCGAACCTGCCCACATGCTCTGCAAGTCTGACGGTACGTCGCGCTGGGGACTGTTGAAGCCGGGCTGGCGGGCGCGGCCGCTGTCAAAGGCGCTCGGCGCATCGTAGGAACGGGAATAGCGGGGAGCGTCCGTGCCGAAGGCGGAACGCGGCGCATCCGTGCCATAGGCAGGGCGGCGGTCGGGCAGGTCACTGCCGTACGCGGGGCGGCGATCAGGCACATCCGAGCCATAGGCGGAGCGGCGATCAGGCACATCGCTGCCGTACGCGGGACGGCGGTCAGCCCAGCTGCTGGTCGTGCGGGGCGCGTCATACGAGCGGTCATTCGTAGAATCTGCCTGTGCCGCCGGGCCAAAGCGCGTGTAGTTTACCGGACGCGCCGGGCGGGCAAAGTCGTTCCCCTGCGGACGTGCCGGGCGATTGCCAAACGAATTGCTGGATGCCTGATACGCAGGCTTGCTGCCGAAGCGCGGCGGCGTCGCGGGCGCTTGATACGCCGGGCGGAAGCCACTTATGGCGGGGCGCGTATCCGATGCGGGCTGTGCGGACGCAGCGGGTTTTTCCGCTTCCGGCTTGGGTGCGGCGACCGCGGGTGCGGCAGTTTCCGGTTTGGCGGCGGCTGGTACGGGCTGCTTGTTGGCAGGCGCGGGGGATTCCGACGGCTTCTCATCCTTCACGGCAGCGGGAACCTCGGCTTTTTCCACGGGGGATTCCTGTTTGTCGTCAGACTTTGGAATGGGGGTGAAATCCATCGGCACAGCGGGGATGTCGCTGTATTTCGCGTTGCGCGCGCGGTCGAGTTTCTCGACGATACCTGCCTTGGAAATGCCCGCGCCGAGCTGCACGCCCATGGCCTTGGCAACCTTGCGCAGCTCCAGCACCGTCAGCTGACTAAAATCTTGATTCTTCCATTCGGACATAGCTTGAAAAAGCCTCCTTGCTCTCCCAAATCTCTGTAATCTATATTATCCGTTACGGCTGTTCATTGCGGGCGACGATGAAGTCGCGGTGCACTGCTTGCTCAACGAAATGCGAAAAGTCATCATACGGCGGCTCGGTCAGCGGCGTGAAGCCTGCGTTTTGCAGCAGCGTCAGCAGCGTATCCTTGCGCAGCGTCAGCGTGTTGAAGGAAATAGCCGCCGCGCCGCCGGGTTTGAGCGCCCGACGCCACGCGGGGAGGATACGCTCCAGCAGCTTGGGGAAGCTCTCCGCCTTTTTCCCGTTCTGCGGCGCGTGCTGCACGCCGTAGGGAAGGTCGCAGACGAGCAAATCCGCCGGACGCTTCTTCAGCAGGTCGCCGACAAGCCCGCTGTCCCCCTCCGCCAGCATCAGCGTGCGCACATCATCCGCCGCGAAATGCTCCTTCGTGTCGCTGAAGGTGTATTCGGCAATCGGCACGGGGGTCTTTTGCAGCGTGCGGCTGCTCTGCGCGAGGCGGTGCTTCAGGCGATGGAATTGCAGATAATTGCTGAAATAATCCGCCGCTTCCTTCAAATCCTTGCGGTCTATGTCGAGGCAGACGGCGTTCATGCCGTTTTGCAGCGCGACGAAGCCGGTTGTGCACTTGCCGCACATGGGGTCAAGCACGGTCAGCGGCTGTTCTGCGAGGGCGAAATCACTCGCGGCACGGGCGCAGTTCATCATCATATGGGTGAACGCGGCGCTCGTTTTGCCCTTGTACTTCAAAATCTCCGAGAGGTCGTCGGGCAGATAGGCAGTGCGTCCCCAATCCAGCGGGCGCAGCAGACCGTCATCCACGCACTCGAAGAGCATCAGACGTGTGCTGTGCGTGCCCAGCAGCGCAAGGGCTTCAGGAGTCAGCGCCTTCGCAGAGAAAGTCAGGCATGGTACGCCGCCGATGGTCGTCACCTGCGTTTCAGCGGGCAGGGAAAGCGCACACAGCAAACAGGTCAACTCGGCTTGACCAAGTTTGACCTGCGCGTCACGGTAGCGGATATTCGCGTGTGGGGCTAACTGCAAGCAAAATTGCATAGAAGAAACATACTCCTTAGCGCAGTAAAATCAGGGTATCAAAAAAGGCACACAAAAAAAGAATAATGATGTAAAAAAATCAGCCAGCAGGGACGTAAAGTGCAAAATCACCATATAGAAAGGCATGAGAAACCTGCTGTTGCCAATAGTATAGCAAAATACACGCGATTATGCAAGGGGCGAGAGGAAAGATTTTTCTTATTGCGGAATGCGAAATTCGGAATGGAAATGAAAAAGTGCGGACTGTGAAATCAATGCAAGCGCTGCCGCCTCACCATGAATAGATGGAGAAGCAAACAAGTATGCACACGAAATTCATCATTCATCATTCCGAATTGTGCGGTGGTGCCTTAAAAAAGAAAACCCCTTCCGAGGAAAAACCTCGAAAGGGGAATGCCATTGCGCACAATCAGCACATTCGCGGCGAAGGGCAAAGAACCCTTACAGCCGGACCATTGAGAAATGCCGCGGGGCAATGATGACAAAAGTCATCAATACTTGCGCTTGCGGGCAGCTTCGGCCTTCTTCTTGCGCTTGACGCTGGGCTTTTCGTAATGCTCACGCTTACGAACTTCCTGAATCACACCACTGCGGGCGCACTGACGCTTGAAGCGCTTCAGAGCACTCTCCAGGGATTCATTCTCACGGACGCGTACCTCGGACACTGTTATCCCTCCTTTCGCTCATCTCGCCTTGACATCAGCCACATAGACAGACGGATGGCGAACCGTATAGCTATTATAGCAAAAGATGATGCGCACGTCAATGCCTAATTGCAAATTTCCGAAAAAAATCTCCTGAAAAATTGCGGATTTACGCGTTGCGGACGATGCTTTCCAGCACGTTGACCATTGCCTCCATCGCCTCGACGGTAATCATTTCCTTTCTGCCATGGAAATTATAACCGCCGGTGGAGAGATTCGGGCAGGGCAGCCCCATGTAGGACAGGCGCGCGCCGTCCGTGCCGCCGCGGATGGGGGAGATGACGGGGGTCACGCCGTTTTCCTCAAATGCCGCTTTCGCCTTCTCCACCACGTCCATGTGCTGCTCCATGATTTCGCGCATGTTGCGGTAGCTGTCGCGGATGACGCACTCGAACGTCCCCGCGCCCCACTTCTGGTTCAGATAGTCGGTAATCTGCTGCACGGTCGCCTTGCGCGCGTCGAACTTCTGCGCGTCGTGGTCGCGGATGATGTACTGCAGCGTCGCCAGTTCCTCGTCGCCCTCCATGTGCATCAGGTGGTAGAAGCCCTCGTAGCCGCAGGTGTGCGCGGGCGTTTCCGCCGGGGGCAGCATGCTGTTCCACTCAATGGCCATCAGCAGGGCGTTGCGCATCTGGTTCTTCGCGCTGCCGGGGTGGATGTTCACGCCGTGTACCTTGATGGCGCACGACGCGGCGTTGAAGTTCTCGTACTCCAATTCGCCCAGCGCGCCGCCATCCACCGTGTAGGCGTAATCCGCGCCGAAGCCTGCTACATCGAAGTGATCCGCGCCGCTGCCGATTTCCTCGTCCGGCGTAAAGCCGATGCACACCGTGCAGTGCTCCGGCGCATCGGGGACGGTCAGCCGCTTGCACAGCGCCATAATTTCCGCCACGCCCGCCTTATCATCCGCGCCCAGCACGCTGTCGCCGCTGGTGACAATCAGCTCCTGCCCCTGCAAGTCCTTCAGGAACGGGAAGCCGTCGATGACCACGCCGTTTTTGAGCGTGATGGCGCTGCCGTCGTAGTGTTCGATGATGACGGGGTGCGTCGGGCCCTTCACGCCGTCGGATGTATCCATATGCGAAATCAGCCCGACTTTCGCCGGATGATTGCCCTTGGCGGGAATCGTCGCGTACACATAGCAGTGGTCGTCTACGCGGGCGTTGTCGATGCCCATTGCGTGCAGCTCGTCCACCAGCATTTTTGCCAGCACCCACTGGTTCGGCGTGGACGGGCAAGTGCCGCTCGTCTCGCTGGAGGTCGTTTCAATCTGGACATACCGCAGGAAATTTTCTTTGACGTTGGACATGGGAAACCCTCCTTATATAATGTAGATTTTGTGGATGATGTGGATTTTTGCCGTCGCTGACCGGGCTTGGCGTTTCACAAAGGCGAAAGCGCTTTATTCCGCGTGATGATGCAGCGCCGCAAGCGCCGTCTGAATCCCATCCACCGCCGCGGATACGATGCCGCCCGCGAACCCCGCGCCTTCGCCCGCCGGGTACAGCCCATCCACCCGCTCCGCCATCAGCGTCTCCCGATTTCGGGGCAAACGCACCGGCGACGACGAGCGCGTCTCCACGCCTGTCAGCAGCGCATCCGGATGCGCAAAGCCATGCAGCTGCCCATCCATCCGCCGAATGCCGAACTTCAAGTCCTCGATGATGAAATCAGGCAGACATGCGCGCAAATCCGCCGGCACAACGCCCGGACGGTAGGTCGGCTGCACGTCGCCAAGGCGCGTCGTGGCGCGGTCGTGCAGCAAATCCTCCACGCGCTGCACCGGCGCTTTGTACCCGCCGCCGCCAAGCCGGAACGCCGCCTGCTCAATGCTCCGCTGCCACACGAAGCCCGCCAGCGGGTGATCGTCGCCAAAGTCCTCCGGACGCACGCCCACCAGCAGCGCACTGTTCGCGTTTTCGCCCGCGCGCGCGTGGTAGCTCATGCCGTTGACGCACAGACCATCCGGCTGACTTGCCGCCGCAATCACCTCGCCGCCCGGACACATGCAGAAGGTGTATGTTCCGCGGCCGTCGGGCGTATGAACGGCGAGCTTGTAGTCCGCCGCCTTCAGCGCGGGGTGCGTCCAGCATTTGCCGTATTGGCTCTGGCTGATGAGCGCTTGCGGATGCTCAATGCGCACACCCATGGCGAATGGCTTCTGCTCCATACGCACGCCTTGCCGGAACAGCGTCTGCATGGTGTCGCGCGCGCTGTGACCGATGGCGAGAATCACCGTGTCGGTGCGGATTTCCTGTGTTTCGCCGCCGCAGAGCACCGTGATGCCCTCCATGCTTTCGCCGCGCATCATCAGCCCGGTCAGGCGCGTGTCAAACCGCACTTGACCGCCCAGCTGGATGATTTCCTGCCGCATCGAGCGTACAACGTCCTTGAGCAAATCCGTGCCGACGTGCGGTTTTGCGATGTACAGGATGTCCTCCGGCGCGCCGTGATCGACGAAGGTTTGCAGCACCGTGCGAATCAGCGGTGATTTCGTGCCGGTGGTCAGCTTGCCGTCGGAAAACGCGCCCGCGCCGCCCTCGCCGAACTGCACGTTGCTTTCCGGGTCGAGGATGCCCTGCTCCTGCATCATCTGCACGGATTTTGTGCGCTCCTCGACGGGTTTGCCGCGCTCGATGAGAATCGGCTGCACACCCGCGCGTGCCAACGTCAGCGCAGCAAACAGCCCCGCCGGGCCAGCCCCGACGACCACGGGCGGATGCTCGAACCGCGCTTTCGGCAGCGTCGGCGCCTTGGGGAAGGTGAACGGCGCCGCAACACCCGGCTTGAGCCGCGCGAGCACCTTCGCTTCATCCTTCAGCGTCACCGCGACGCTCAGGACGAAGTGCACATCCGCCTTGTCGCGCGCATCGACCGCCTTTTTGAGCGGTACGACGCTTTTGAGCTGCTCCGGCGCGCATTTCAGCTTGCGGAGAATCAGCGCATTCAGCGTTTCAGGGGTGAAATCGAGGGGGAGGGAGAGCGAATCGAGACGAAGCATGGGAAACTCCTTTGTTTAATGCGGAATTAGGCACGCCGTCCCCCGGATCAACACGCGGGCACAGCATGAAGATGTGACCAACTGAATCGCGCGAAAGGGTCAAGGGACGAAGTCCCTTGCAGGGTGCAGGGACAGCGTCCCTGCTGGGGTCAAGGGGCTTTGCCCCTTGCGCCTCCCCTACCTTCGCACATTCCCTGCCCCCTTCTGCCGCGCCTTGTCCGCGTACATGGCTTCGTCCGCGCGCTGCATGATGTCGCGGATGGATAGCTCGCTCTGACTTGTGGCGTAAGCGCTGCCCAGCGCGGCATGAACCACCCACCCGCAATCAAGGTGCCGGCTGCGCAGGTTGTCGCGCGCCGCCTGCATCTCCGCAATCATCACATCCTCATGCTGATTGACATAAATCGCGGTGAACTCGTCGCCGCCCGTGCGGTAGACCCCGTAGGCGCTCACCAGCTCCGCGCGCAGGACGCGCCCAATTAGCGCAATTGCTTCATCACCCGCCTGATGTCCGTGCGTGTCATTGATGCGCTTCAGGTCATTCAAGTCGCACGCCACCACGCCAATTGATCCGTTGCTGGAAAGCTGCCAGTTGTTCGCCAGATTCACCGCATCCTCCTGAAGCGCATTGTGGTTGCGCAGCCCGGTCGGCAGGTCAATCATGGCGCGGTCGTGATATTTGCCGACGGGATTCTCGACGATGAAGTACATCATCAGCGTAATCACCGTCAGCTTCACCGCAGACAGCATCAGCTCCGGGAACGCCATCTGCAGGCACGTCATTGCCGCCATCAGTACCAGCACCAATGTCATCAGCACGCAGACCTGCCGATCCATCTGAAGCCGCGCGCGGAAAAGCAGCACTGCGCTTACCAGACACAGGGCGATGCCGATAAAGAAATACAGGTGCATGAACGCGCCGTCGGGGTAATTGATAACAAGCCCCTTTGTAAAGTACATTGGAAACAGCGGCGCAGCAAACAGAAACAAGAGCGGAATCAGGATTGTTACGATGCGAACCACCGGCAGCGAGCGCCCCTGCGGCGGAGTGATGCTGGTAATGTACCAGCACATTTCGCCAAGGAAAGCGATCGCGGTTGCGCAGCAGAGCAGATGCAGCAGACGATTCACCAGCAGCGGCGTGGTATCCAGCAAATTGGCAGTAACTTCTGTGAGGATAGTCAGTACGACGTGACACAGCGCGTAAATGCACATCCTGCGGAAACGCCGGGACGCGCTGCTGTGGTTATACAGGTGGCTGAACACCAGCAGCAGCGCAATGGTAATCAGGCACACAATTCCGGAGCGCTGCCGAAGATAAATCTCCATAAGCACACATCCTTCGGTGGAATATGGGCGAATACGCAACCATTATACACGATTTTTCGCCAAAAGAGAACCACCTTCAGGTTGATTTTTTGTAAAAAAAGCCAAATGCAATGAAAAAAACATCAGCAGAACAAAAAATCATACTATTTGGAGAATGATAATTCGTAGGCAAGCAGCGCAGTTGAATCCGGAAATAGCATCAATAGCGGATTTTCGCTTGAACCTTTCCCCCGGATGTGCTATGATAAGCACAGGAGTGTGAACAGCATGGAACAGTTTTCCCGGACGATTTCGCTCGTCGGGCAGAGTGCCTTTGACCGCGTGCATCAGGCGCGCGTGGCGGTGTTCGGCGTGGGCGGTGTCGGCGGATATGTGTGCGAAGCGCTGGTGCGCAGCGGCATTGCGGAAATCGACCTGTTCGACCGCGACGACGTGAGCATCAGCAACCTGAATCGGCAGATTATCGCCCTGCATTCGACCATCGGGCAAGATAAGGTGGACGCGATGGCGGCGCGCCTGAAGGATATCAACCCCAATGTGCGCGTGAACTGCCGCAAGATGTTCTATCTGCCAACAAATGCGGACGAAATTGATTTGTCGGTGTACGACTTTGTGGTGGATGCAGTGGATACCGTTGCTGCCAAGCTGGAACTCGCGCGCCGCTGCGAGCAGGGCGGCATCCGCTTCATCAGCGCGATGGGCGCGGGCAACAAGTTCGACCCGTCCTGCCTGCGCATTGCCGACATTACGAAGACGAGTGTCTGCCCCTTGGCGCGGGCGATGCGCGTTTCGTGCAAGAAAAAAGGCATCCGGCACATGACCGTTGCCTATTCGCTCGAACCAATGCATCCGCCTGTCCAGCCGATTGCGGAAGAGAGCGGTCGCCGCAAGGATATTCCCGGCAGCACCGCGTTTGTGCCGGGAGCAATGGGGCTGCTGATTGCCTCCCACGTCGTGCGGACGCTTATGGCAGGGGATGAGCCAGCACGTCCTGAAGGGTAATCCCCTCAAGATAGCTCTGAATCACGCGGTCAAGCCCCTCCCAGACGAATAGCGTCTGACATTCGTTGCAGCGCTCGCACTCATTCGGGTGACGATCCAGACACGCCACCGGCGCAAGCGACCCTTCCATCACGCGGATAATTTCCGCCACGGACAGCTTTTCCGGCGCAATTGCCAGCCGATAGCCGCCTTGATGCCCGCGCGCGCCGCGGAGGATACCCGCCTGCGACAGCACGAGCGCAATCTGCTCCAGATACTTCTTGGAAATGCCCTGACGCTCCGCAATTTCCTTGAGCGTCACCGTTCCGCTGCTCTGATGCTGCGCCACATCGACCAGCATCCGCAGGGCATAGCGTCCCTTTGTCGAAATTTTCAACAGGAACACCTCCTCTGATAGCGCTATAATACCATAGATTTTGTATGATTACAAGCCCATTTTTCGGCGGCGCGGGAATTTGCATTCCTCCGCCGCCGTTTTTATCTCATTCCGCATTGCTCATTCCTAATTGCGCATTGATTACAAGATTGCCGCCAGAAACAGCATCACCGCCAGAAACAGCACATTCACCCCTGTGAACACCGCGAAGTACCTGCCCTTCTGCGCGCCCTCGCCCGCCCCGTACAGCCGGAACGAAATCAGGCTCGCCAGCGACGCAATCAGCGTCCCCAGTCCGCCCAGATCAACCCCCAGCGCCAGCGCTTTCGCGTCCTGCGTGAACGGCGACAGCAGCAGGCACGCCGGCACGTTGCTGATGACCTGACTCGTCAGCAATGCCACCGCCATCGGGCTGCGCGCCATCATCGCTTCCAGCCACGCGCGCACCGGCTCGCACGCCTTCACCGATGCCACAAAGACAAAGAAGCACACGAACGTCGCCAGCAGCGTGTAATCCACCTGCCGGATTGTCCCCCTGTCCAGCGCCAGCGTACCAAGGAACACCGCCGCCGCCAGCGCCCACGCGGGCAGCACCTTCGCAATCGCCAGCAGCGCCAGTGCGCTCAATGCCCCATACAGCGTAAGCATCTTCCCCGCCAGCGGCGCGCGCGCGGACGCATCCACCGCAACGCGCTTCTTCGGCAGCAGCAGGCACAGTGCCAGCAGCAGCGCAAGCGCGACGGCGGCATACGGCGCGAGCAGGGTTAGGAAATCCAGCGCCGTCAGCCGCCCGGACGTGTACAGGTACAGATTCTGCGGATTGCCAATTGGCGTGACCATGCTGCCCAAATTCGCCGCGACCGTCTCCAGCACGACTGTCCAGATGGTGCTTTTCTGCCCGCCAGCGCGGAAGAGCAGCAGCGTCAGCGGCACAAGCGTCAGCAGGGCAACGTCATTCGTCACCAGCATTGAGAGTACGAAGCACAGCGCCACCATCACCGCTGAAAGTCCGCGGAGCGTCGTCACACGCCGGGTGAGTTTCCGGCTGACGGCATCCAGTGCGCCCATACGCCGGAATCCCGCAACAATCGTCATCAGCGAGAAGAGCATCAGCAGTGTCGTCGTGTCGATGCCTTGCAAGTGTATGACCGACGGCGGGGTCAGCAGGAAAGACAGCAGCGCGCAGATGAGTGCCGCGCTCAGCACCGTTTCCCGGCGGAAATACTGCAAAATTCGTTTCACCATGTGGTTTTGCTCCTTGTGGAAGATGCAAAAAGCCAGCGGCATTGCACCGCCGGTTCATTAGGGTAACACCTCATTTGTGCGGTGTTGCATAGAATACTTTTTAACTGAAGCGTTCCGCCGTCATCGACGCAAGATACCGAATTCTGCTCTGCGAATCCTCCAAACATTCAATCAGCAGCGGATTAAACGCGCCGCATTCGCCATTGCGAATCATCTGCATTGCCTGTTCATGCGAAAAGCCTTCCTTATAGACGCGCGGCGAAATCAGCGCATCATACGCATCGGCAATGGAAACGACCTGCGCAGCAATCGGGATTTCCTCGCCCTTTAAGCCGTCGGGGTAGCCGCCGCCGTCGTAGCGCTCGTGGTGCCAGCGGCAAATCTGGTACGCCGTGCGTGCCAATTCCTCGTCTCGGTAGTGGTCCAAGCGCGCGAGCATGGATGCGCCAATCAGCGTATGCGACTTCATGACAATGTACTCTTCTTCGGTCAGCTGGCCGCTTTTGTTGAGGATTTTCTCGTCGATGCCCATTTTGCCGATATCGTGGAACGCCGATGCGGTCACGATGACTTTGCGTTCATGCGGCGTGAGGGTATAGCGCTTCGTTTTGCTGACGAGGGTATCCAGCAGCACCTCTGTCAAAAGGCAGAGGTGGCGCATGTGCGCGCCGCTTTCGCCGTTGCGGGCGCTGACGACTTCGCTGATGATTTCCAGCATCAGGCGATTGCTGCGCTCCTTCTCGTGAATCTGGTCGCGCACCTGATTGCTTAAGCCCCGCTGACGGGCATAGAGCTTGATGGTATTGCTGATTCGCTGGCTGACGACATCGGCGTCGAACGGGCGGGTGATGTAGTCGCTCACGCCTAAATCGTAGGCGCGGTGGATGGTGTCCGCGTCGTTCTCGCTGGAAATCATGACGACGGGAATTTCCTCCAGCCACTGATTCGCCGCCATCAGCGAAAGCATATCAAATCCGCTGAGCGTCGGCATAAGCAAATCCAGCAGCACGAGAGCGATTTCCGTGCCGTAGCGCCGGAGCATATCCAAGCCCTCCAGCCCATCAGCTGCTTCCAACACGTCGTAGCGGTCGGGTATCAACCCATTGAGAATGGCGCGGTTCGTCCGGGAGTCATCGACAATGAGAATTTTCATGCGCGGGCGGGTATCCTTGCGCGGCGCAATATCTTCCGCGGCGATTTCGGAATCCGTAACAACAGCATTGCGGCTCTTTTTTGCCTGCATCATCAGCTGATTGGCGCGTTCAACCGCGCAGTCAATCGGCTCGCCGCGGTTAATCAACCCGCCGATGCTGACGGATAGGCGGATGTCCTCCAGCCCCGGCAGCCGGGTTTCGCTGATTTGGCAGCAGATATCCTGCAATTTCTGCTGAAAGGTGGCTTCCTCGATATGCGGCAGGAGCAGAAGAAACTCATCCCCGCCATAGCGAATGATGGTGTCCGACCGGCGAACGCAGTGGCGCATCACGCCAACGGCGGCTTCCAGCATCTTATCGCCTGCCTGATGCCCATACGTTTCGTTGCATGCCTTGAAGCCGTCCATGTCCAGGACGGCAACACCAGCTTCCATGCTGCGATTTTTCAGGGCATCCTCATAATAGCGGCGATTATACAGCCCGGTCAGCGCGTCGCGGTAGAGCTTTTCGCCCATGCTGCCGGTCTGGGTGAGCATTTGTCGGCGCTGCACCACGGCTTCGGGGGTATCCTGCTGCAAGTCCTGTACGAGCTCCAGCACGCAGGGTTCGCCGTCCACCTCGATATAGCGGGCGAAGATTTGCTCTGCCCGCTGCGGGGTAACGTCGAGTGTAGTGAGCTGTCGCTTTTCGTGCAGCACGCGGCATTCAAGTTCGGTGCGCTTGGAATGCGCCTGCGGTGCGTGCAGAACGGCCTTTTCGTTCAGCAGGCGCACGCTGGAGAACGTCTGCCGGAAGCACGCCATTTGGACTTCCGCTTCTTTGCGCGTCATTTTGATTTGTGCTGTCATGGTTCTCCTTCTCCCGGTTATTCCTTCCGTCCTTCCATCCTACAAGGAGGCAATAAATGAAATTGCCCCGTAAGCACCTTCGGCGCGTTTCCTGCAGTCATTTCCCTGTTGCGTAAGGGAAACGGAATGCTTCAGCCCTTCCAGTACTTCCCGTCGAGTTCGCGGTACTGGATTGCCTCCGCAACGTGTGTCGTGCCGATGATATCCGCGCCGTCCATGTCGGCAATCGTTCGAGCCACCTTCACCACGCGGCCATATGCGCGCATACTCATGCCCATGCGCTCCACTGCCATGTGCAGAAGCGCCGTTGCTTCCGGGGTCATTGGGCAGTATTTCTTGCTTAAGCCCGCGTCAAGCTGCGCATTGCAGTGGATGCCGTCCTGCGCATAGCGAGCTTGCTGCAATTCACGCACCTTCCGCACACGCGCGCCAACTTCCGCTGAGGACTCCGACGCGCCGCCTTCGCTGATTTCCTTCACCGGCACAGCGTCTACCTCCACCTGAATGTCGATGCGGTCAAGCAGCGGGCCGGAGATGCGGTCGAGGTAGCGGCGGATATCCTTCGCGGAGCAGCGGCATTTCTTCGTCTTGCTGCCATAAAATCCGCAAGGGCAGGGGTTCATGCTGGCAACCATCATAAAGCTGGACTGATACTGTGCCTGATTGTGGATGCGCGTCACACTGACGACGCCGTCCTCCAGCGGCTGGCGCAGTGCTTCCAGCGTGTTGCGGCTGAACTCCGGCAGTTCATCCAAGAACAGCACGCCATTGTGCGCCAGCGATACTTCACCCGGCTTTGCGTTCGACCCGCCGCCAATCATGCTCGCGACGGATGCGCTGTGGTGCGGCGCGCAGAACGGGCGCTCCGCCATCAGCCCCGTACCCGGCGCAAGGCGGCCGGCGATGGAGTGAATGCGCGTCGTCTCCAGCGATTCGGAGAAGGTCAGCGGCGGCAGAATGCCCGGCAGACAGCGCGCCAGCATCGTCTTGCCCGAACCGGGCGTGCCGACCATCAGCAGGTTATGTCCACCGCTGGCCGCCACTTCCAGCGCCCGGCGCGCGCCAACCTGCCCCTGCACCTGTGCCATATCCACCGCGCACTTGACCGCCGATACCACGTCACTGTACTGCCGCTGCTGCTGCACGGGGATGGGTTCGCGCCCCTTCAGGTGATTCACCACCTGCCGCAGGCTGCTCGCCGGATAGACCCGCAGTCCTTGAATGCACGCCACTTCCTCGGCGTTCCCTTCCGGCAGAATAATGTCCACAATCCCCTGCTCGCTCGCGCTGATGACCATCGGCAGCGCGCCGCGCACGGGGTGCAGCGAACCATCCAGCGACAATTCGCCCAGCATCAGTGTCTGCGTCAAGTCCATGCCCTCCAATTGCCCCGACGCCATCAGGATGCTGATGGCAATCGGCAAATCGAACGCGGGGCCTTCCTTTCGCTGGTCGGCGGGCGCAAGGTTCACCGTCAGGCGCGAAATGGGCATGGTAAATCCGCTGTTGACGATGGCGGCGCTCACGCGGTCGCGGCTCTCCTTGACCGACGCGTCCGGCAGTCCGATAATCTCCAGCGCCGGCATCCCCGTCGCCGCGTAGACCTCCACCTTCACTGCGAATCCGCTGACGCCGCTCAGGCCGTATCCCAGCGTTCGTGCAAGCATGAACGTTCAACCCCTTCACCATGGTATTCTGTTTCGATTGTACACCACATTGCGCACAATTACAAGAGAGCGCATTCCATTTGGCGCGATTTTGTGTATAGTGGGGAGAAAAGGATGCGCCCAGCTGTACGAATTGCGATTTGAGACGATGCGCCGCAGACTGCTGATGTGCTCCTGTTGGGCGTCGGATGGGCGTAATGGGCGGCGCAACGCTGGCAAAATCGTCCTCATTCACTTCCATGCTGTGTTGTATGTGGATGTGCGGCAAAACCAGAACTTGCCTTTGTAAGATAGATGTGTTATAATAGCAGCTTGAAAGAAGCAAAGCAAGTGCGCAAGCCGTACCCGACGGACTTGACAGACACCCAGTGGAAAGAAATCGCTCCGCACTATTCGGGAATGCGGAATCGGAAGTGGAGCAAGCGCGAACTGACAAACGCCGTGCTGCACATTGTAAAGACCGGATGTCAGTGGCGTCAGCTTCCACATGACTTTCCGCCGTATCAAACGGTGTACAGCTTTTTCAGCCGAGGAGCAAAGTCGGGATTGTGGAAGATGCAGGCTATCGCGGCACGTTTATCGCCGAAGTACCGCAGCAGCGCCGGGTGGACATTTCCGAGAAAATCAAGCCTCATGAGTGGGAAAAACTTCCGTGGCGCTGGATTGTCGAACG